>Ga0209002_10000007_pt1 | contig 104515 bp, 98 predicted proteins | sample Rifsed16ft2_FD_184010 | JGI IMG/M metagenome (GOLD analysis project Ga0209002, IMG submission 184010) | Soil microbial communities from Rifle, Colorado, USA - sediment 16ft 2 (version 2) | ecosystem: Environmental > Terrestrial > Deep subsurface > Rock core/Sediment | place: Rifle, Colorado...
GATCGCGCCCACAAGCCCAGCTTGTCGCACTGCTTGCCCTTCGAGCTGCCGGAGGCGCCGCTCCATGAGCGCCAACTTGCCTGGTTGGCCGTCTCCAATCAGCTCGGTGCGTAGGAAGCGTACTTCCGTCTCGATTCGGGCTAGCCGATCGATCACTCGCTGCTCAAATGTCAAATCCATTTGGTTGATTCCCGGTGGGCTTTTTGAGAGAGTGGGGAAACAGAACCACCTCGGTCGCCGCCGGCCTCCAAGCCAACTAGAATAGTCTGCCTAGAGAGCCACCAAGGCCTCCCAGGAATCCTCCAAGCGCGCGGTCGAACAGGCCCCCACCTCTGCCGGCGAGCTGCGTACCCAGGTTCAAAACCCCAAGGCGACTACCCAGAATGGAGCTGAGCAGGCCAGTATCGATGCCAAACACCCGGCCCAGTCCTTGCAGTGCCTTATCACGCTGCTGTAGGGCAACGTCCGCAAAATTGCCTTCGATTTGCCGGGCTGCCTGACTCTGGCTCCTGGCCCGCTCCCGTCCGAGTTCTTCCAATGTTTCATTGAAACCGGCTGCGTTGCCGGTTCGAGCCACTCGGTTTTTTGCAGCTTGCTGCAGCGCATCGAACACCCCACCCAGCGATTCCAGCGTGGCGCCGCGAATCGCGGCCTGCTGTTCTGGCGCATACCCGGGCTGCGCGAGAATCTTCTCAAACTGGGGCGCCAGCGATGCCCTGCCGCGCTCTCTTTCGGCTGTCTCCTTTTGTGTCAGGCCCCTCAAGAAATCGAGCTCCTGACGTTGCAGCTCAAACTGCTTCTGTCGATCGCCTCGCCCCATAGCTACGTTCCTCCGTCCTGTGCAGATCTGTCTCGGTTGGACAATTGCTTGTAATACGAAAGGAAATTTCGGTTCCCTCGACGGAAGCCGATCGCACGCAAATGTTTTTCGAAGATCCAAAGCTTCCGGGGAACAAAAGCGTGGACTTCATCCATGCCCTTTACCAGCAGTTCGGTCTCACCTCGCTCCGCCATTTTGTGAATGGCCAGCCCAGCGGTGACCCGATTCAGTCCCGGGTCAAGTAGCACCATGACTTCGCTTGTCAGACGAAAGATCAATGCTCCAAGAATGCGTCCCCGGTCGCTTGTGGCCACCAGGTTGACGAAATAGAGCGGATGCTCCAGATTGGGAAACTCGTAGCCCAGCGCTTGTTGCTGGTGGATGCGTTCCAGCTCAGCAAGGTCGCTCGATTGATACGCTCGAATACGCAAACTCAGATTCCCACCAACTTCCGGGCATTAACTTGGAATTGCTCGAACCGCTTCACGACATCGGCCTTGGCCTGTTCGAGCCATCGAGCCACATCGACCGGCTGGGAGCAATCCAGATAGAACTGCTGTAACCCACCCCGTGCGATTTCGTTCCCCTTTGCATCCTTCTCCACCGCCTCCATTTCGACAAAAACGCGGCAGTGCTCAGCGTCTATTTCCTTGCGGAGAATGAGAGCTTCGGTCATAAGAGCATCAGCTTGTTGTGGCTCAAGAATCCATTTGCCAGATAGACGTGCGGCTCCTCGGCCTCAATGTAATAGACCGGGCCAGTCACATCCAAAAGCTCCACGTTCATCAAGTCAATCTGCTCCGGTTTCAACACTAGGTTATGAGATGGCGAGCAGATGAGTTCTCGAAAGCCGTCCCGCACGCGCACAAGTCTCTGGGCTGGGAACATGCCCACCTTCCGTACCCTACACTTGCCAAGCGGTGAAACGAGCATGTCACCGAGCTTCAACTGCTCGACTGGAACGCGCCCCCTCTCGGTGTCAATCAGCGTGCCCGCCGCCACGCAGCCACCGCCACCCCCGCCGCCATCGCCCCCACCGCCACCAGGAGTTCCCGCCCCGCCCAGAGTGGCCGGTGTGGTCGCATCGCTGATCCCAAAATAGGTATCGGGCGTCACATCCTGCGCCAGCGTGGAAAACTTCATTGTGCTTGTGGCCGTATCCCATGCTAGGAAATATCTCGTATTGGCTGCCAAGCCCTCGATCTTGCCGAGCGGCACGGATACTGTCTTGGTGTCCCCAGCATAACGGATCGTGAACGCTGCCCAATTGATGGTCGGGGTGCCATTCGACGTCTGCCCATTCGCCAACGCACTGCCGCTCGAAATGTACTGAGCATTCAAAATGGCGTTGTTGGTCGAGCGTTGCAAACGGTTGGCTGCCGATGCCGCAGACAACACCCCAGAATTCACTCCCAGCGGCCCGCAGCTTCCGAGGAAATACACATAGCCGCTTTTGTCCGATTGCTTGAACTCGGCCCAACACCGCCAGTATTTCGTCACATTGGGCAGGGTGATGTCCCAATACGTCCGCTGGTCTGGCCCGTAGGTCGTGACCTTCAAGGTCGCCGTGACCGAAAACGCCGCATCATCGCCCGCCTCGATGCCATAGACTACCTGTTTCCCGGCATGGTTAGCGTGCGGGGTAATCGTGACGCGAAAATGCCCGTCCTGCCCGGTAACGGAGATCCCCGCCGGCGGATCCGGCGCCGCCAGCGGCTTCTGTCCCGCTGGCAAGGGTTCAGACACTCCTGCTACACCCACCCTCGCTTCCAAGCGGTTGATGTACCCTTGAAGGTGCTTCAAGTCCTCGTAAAGTTCAGGATTCTTGAGTCGCACACTCTCGATTTTTCGCAACAAAATGGGCATCTTAGGGTTCTGAGGTCATGGCAGCAAATATCCCGCCCAGCCCCGTACCTAAGTACCCAGGTACGGGGCCAGCCATCTCAGTCGCAAAACGGACAATCAGCGTCGAACTTTATCTCCAAGCCCTTTTCCGGCGTCCACAGCAAATGCGTCGTCTCCATCGGCAGACATTCTGGATTCCTCATCGCGTCTCGTATCGCTTCGTGCTCGAAGCGCAAGACCGCTCGACGGCTGAGGCCGCCAAGACCAGAGTAGGGGCCGGTCTTAAGACCGCCCCTATAGTTACTTACGTCTCGCATCATTGCCAATCTCGCAACCATTCCCACAACGACAAAACAAGAGCGCCACCGAAGCCGCAGATGAGAATAGCGCCGAGAACGGTAAGGAGGCCGAATAGGAATTCCATCACAACCCCGTACCTCCCCTTAAAATACAGAGATCTTTTCCCGTTGGCTTAGGACGGTACGGGGTCACAACACCTCTCAGATTTCCAACCCGCCGATAAAGATTGGTCGACTGCCCCACTGGTCGGCCATATTCTTCAAGACAGTCCGCAGCGTGGTCGTGCCGCTCAGGCCGGTGGTCGAGTAACCGAGCGACGTGGCCGTAGTCGTCAGGTTCGTCTGCACCGTCGGCGAAAGCTGATTCCAGCGCGTCGAGAGCGTCACGCCGGTCGGAAAGAGCCGCACGTTCCCGGCCACTCCGTTGTATCGCTGGGCAAACTGGAACATCGCCACAATCGTCCTTACCAGTTGCCGCCAAGTGAGGCTCGTCGTCACCCAGCCAGCGGGGATGTTGACCGCTTCGAGTTTGGCTTGCACCGCCGTCACTTCTGCGGCGGTCAGGTTTACGTCAAGGTTCACCGGCAGCGCCACCACGTCGGCATTCGCGGTCAGAGTCGCATCCGTCGCCCCGTCCACGGTTGCCCCTACGAGCATCACCGGCTCGAACCCAAAGTCCATCGTGCCGCAGGAGACAGCGCAGAAATCGCCTTCGTATTTCACCACACGCACCGTATCGCCTTGCGGATTGGTGCGAGTCTCAACTGGCGCAAGATAGAGCCTAGTGAAGGTGACTTGGGCGCGGACAGGCCGCGTGATCATTCCGTTCAGCCAACCGAAAATCCAGGAGATAACGAGCGCATTTCTTCTTCTTGCCACTCCTAGATCGCCGCCACTCCAAGTATCCAAAATCGCCACATTCGCCGTATTGTGCAGGGCGCGAATCCCAATCTTGCCGCTGGCGATGGCAGCGTCCGTGAACGGGCTGCAACTGGCGGCGGTGCCGTTTACCTTGAATGTATGGGTCGAGCCGTCCGATTCGAGCCGGATGATGTTCCCCGCAACCTGGTTCGGCACACAGTCCGCCAGTGAGGTCTGAGTTCCAGCCACATACTTCCAAAACCGCCGTCTGGCGTTGAAGTTGTTTGTATCATGGCCGAACTCGTAGCGCGTGCGGGCCGTGGTTGAGTTCCGCGTGAAGGCGCTCTGAACCCCGCTTGCGAGAATGACCATTGTAACTTCGGAGAACTGGTTGTCACCGAAGGTATCGGCACTCCAATACGCGCCCGTCGAATTGCCAGTCCCATTGGTATCAACTTGGTTCGAGAAGATGCCGAGGTCGAAAGCACCTTCACCGAAGATGCGCGTCCAGTCGGCACCCAGGCTATTGGAATCAGCGCGAGTGAAAGTATCTGACCGTGTGAGCGCCCAAAGGAGCACGGTCGCACTAAACACCACCAAGGCAAGCAAGAGAGCTTTTGTACGTCGTTTAGTCAACGGTGTACTCCGCGATGACGCGCAGCGTGTCCGGCGTTCCGGTTACGGCTGATATGGTCAGCGCCGCAATCTGCCGGGCCGTCACGCCCGCGCTGGTGATGGTCGCTACATCGCAGCCCGAGGCACAAGAAGTCTGCGCGTTCGTGTCGCAAACGAGGCCAGCCGAAAGTACGTCCGTCCCAGCCGTGTCCGGCGTCGTCTCGACGCGCTTGTTGAGATTGACCGTGACCGAGGTTGCGGCCTTGACTGAGCAATAGACTCGCGTGATGGTGATCGCCTTACCCGGCTCCCATTGAATTCGCCCGCTGTCGCCCGTCACAGGGTCAAACAGAACCATGCTCTTCGTGTCGGTTTTGTTGGCCGTGGCAAGGTCAGCAGAGGCCACGACCCCATCTGAAATCATGGCGCTTGAGACGCCTGCGCAAGTTGGCGCAGCGTTGTCAACCGTGGCCGTGACTACTTGGTTGGTGCAGGAACCGATACCCGAATAGTTAGAGGCAAGCTCGGCGTCGTCTATCGCTGCTCCAAATGGGTTATCAATCGAAATCCAAGTGTTGAGTGCCGTGCAGAGCCGATAGCGAGCCCCCACCGCTGCGTCCGTATCCATGAAGATGTCGCCGACCGTGCAAGTGCCCGGGTCGGTCAGGCCATTCGGAATCCGCAGGCTAGCTGAGGTGAAGTTTTGCAGGAATGCCCCGTAGGTATTCGCTTCATCGTCATAAACAACTTGGGCAGGAAGCTGTCCACGCGCGGCCGAGCCCGATAAATTCGAGAATCCCGGCTGCGTGCAGGTCGGCGCGGCGTTCCGGGTGAGCGTGGAGGCCCAGGTGTTCGCGGCGCAGGCCCCGACGCCGGAGTAGGCTGATACAATCTCACCATCAGCTACCACGGCCGAGGCTGCCACCAGGTCGCTCGCCTGGATGCCACCTGTGCCGATAGCAGCCAACAGGCCGGTCGCCGCATCCACCCGGATGCCGTTCGCTGTGCCCCGCGCCGTGGCTTGAAACGGGTGTGCAGTCGAGGCAGCAAGCGTTTGGATGTTGAGCAGGATCGGTGTGCCCGTGGCCGTCGAAGCCACGTTCTCGCCAAATTTGAAGGCAATCTTGTCAGCCGTGGTAAGCGACCAATTCCAGACAATAGCGTTGTCGCCGTTATTGATGGTGGCCGCGGCCAAAGCCGCTGTGATCGCGTCCAAGCTGGCCCCACCCCCGCCCGTAGGCACGTTGCAAGTTACGGTACTGCCTGCCGCCGTGCAGGTAATCCCTCCGCCAGTAAAGTTAAACACCGCCATGCCTGCCGCCCAGGTCTTGATGGTCGTACCCTCGTCCTGGACACGAACGAACGGTCCGCCGCCAATCTGATAGAGAGTGCCCTGCGGGATCGTGAAGGCGAAATGCGGCTTCGGCTCGCTTCGCGCTAGGATCGCGCCTAAAAGAAGCAATACCACCATGCCCCAAGCGATGATCGCCCATTTCGGCAGGTGGTATGCCTGGAGAATCTTCGCCACCGCCTGAGAGGATTCCTGCACTTGCTGGGTAATAGGGGGATACTTCATCGTCAGCCAACGGTAGCCAGCGCGTTCGGCAGCTTCTTCGGGAGAAAGCTCTGGATGCTGTCCTGCAACTTCGAGGGCAATCGGAGCGGACACACTTAGCGGGCATTTTGTCCACTCATCCATCAGCGGAATCAAATCTTCCCGCGCGCCTTCAATCAGGTAGTCCTTGAGGGTTTTCATTCCATTTCTTCCTGACTGAACGTCACCGTTCCTGTCACCGTCTCGACGTACCCCACAATCTGCCCCGTCTGGGAAAGATTCCCCTCGCCTGCGTCAAACAGCGTGCTTTCGCCGGCCACCTTGCGTACTTGGGGACTAGTTGCCGTGGGCTGCCGCACAAAATAATCTGTCGTGGCCGCAGCGCCCTGCTCACGGACGATGATCTTTCGGCAGGGCCCTTGGGCCGTTACCGGCTCGGGATTTCCGACATTGTCCACGGAAAAAGTGAAAGTTCGGGCCATGTGTGCCGCCTTACGGCAGTATCCGTGCCGTTACCGTTGGCGAAGTCCCGGCCGTCAGCGTCACCAGCCGCGCCCGGATAAACTTCGCCCCACGCTGAGTCACTTCCCGGAGCGTGTTCGCCACCACGTTGTAGGTGTCAATCTGATACCAGTTCGTGTTGTCGAGAGAGCCTTCAAGGTCCACCTGCAACGCCGTGGGCGCGCCTGTCACCCGCACTTCCCAAGCAATCTTGCGCGGCACACCGCCCAGCGGGTTCACTCCGCTGACTGCTGCCACATCCCCCGCACCCACCGCCGTGACCGCATTGAGCGATGTGAATACTTCACCTGAAAAAACCCCTACCACTGCCATCTTTCACCTCATGCTCCCCGCTTGTCATTCCGAGCGCAGCGAGGAATCTGCTTGTCTCTTTGTCTCTTCGACGCTTAGACTGGTACTCCCACCAAATACCACGCCTTCATCCAAGCCGTGAGCTTGTCCGCCTTCCAGAACGTTCCAGCTTGGTTCATTCCAAACTTCAGGCTCAACCGCTCGTTGATGAGATTTGCCAGCCGGTACAAGTCCCGATCCGGCGTCTGCGAAAGGGCAATGGGCGGGTCGAGGATGACAGCCACCGAATCATCGGTTGCATACGCTGTCAGGGCTAGTTGTCCAATTCCTGATGCGTGAAGCGTCAACCCGCCCAAGAGTTGCTGCCCAATGCCCTTGCTCGCACTCAGAAAGGCGGTTCTGTAGTACGAATTGATCGCCGCTCCGTCGTCGCTGTACTGGTTCCCGTCCAGCCGATAGACCTTGCCATTTCCAGCATTGTTCCCCAAGAAAAGCTGCGAGACTTGCGGCGAGAGCCGCTCCACCAGTGCCAGCGAATTCGCGGCAATGTCCCAGATCGTCCATTTCCGACCCGCGCCAGCCGTGCCTTCAAGATTCGATTCGTCGCCCCCAAATCCCTCCGTGTAATCGAGCACAAAGACCACGGTGGGCTTCGTGGCTGTTCCTGTGGGCGCAGCGATGTAGATGCGCTTCGCCTGCACATCCACTTCCACCCAAAGTAGATGCCCCACATCCCAATTGATCGTGTCCCAGGTCGGCTGAATCTCTTGGGAAATCTTCTGCGGTCGGCTGCCTTCAAAGAGATAGACCCCGGCACGCCCAGCAATCACCGCCCATTCCTCGCCCACCGCCACGCCATGAATCGAGGGCGTCCCTACCTTGTTGTCCACTTCCTCGATAGTCCACTTGGACGGCGGGTTGATCCCGTCATCTTGCGTGACGTAGAGCGACCGTTCCTTGAGGACGTAGAGCAAGCTCCGTAGGCGGAAACAAGCTGTCACTCGCTGGCCGTTGTTCTCGGCTACTTGAAAGAAACCGGTGTCCCCGAAGAACGTCTCCGGGTCGTCCACCTCGGAAGCCCGCACAATCGAAGGAAATGCCGCCTCGCCCCAGAAGAACACCCTCCGGTTGTAGTCAATCACTCCAGCCATGTTCGGCAGGACGATCTTCCGAGCGTAGGAGTCCACATTGGTTCCTGCCGCCAGAGCGTTCTCGGTGAAGTCAACCGTCAGGCTTGTGGTCGTATTGTCGTTGATGATGAACGTGGAAAGGTAGTAGTAGCTCGCTCCGCCCGCCAGCGTGAACGCCAGGATGCGCTTGGTGACCTCGGCATCGGGCGAAACGGGAATGTTGGTGACGCTGGCCTTCTTTGACCCCGCTGCCGTCCAGGAAACCGTTGGCCCAGGCTTCGTGATGTAGCCTGAGCGAGTCTGGTACATCACTTCGACGCTATGTACCCCGGCGCAGACGGTCCCCGTTGTGGCCGAATCGGCCACGGTGGGGGCAGACGTAGGCGCCGGAACCGAAACTTTGTCCAAATTCGTGTCATCGAAATGCCGCGGTTGAATCTGCCCCGTCTTGCCGTCCGAGAATGCCATGTACTCCCGGCTGTAGATCGTGGTCGAGTGCATGTAGCGCGAGGCACCGAGGACCGTGCTGATCAGGCTGAGCACTCCTGCGCTGCTCTCTTTGTAGAGCTCGCCCGCCCCGGTAAAGACCAATAGCCGCTGTGTCCCATCGAGCTTCACATAGCTTTTGAGGCCGTTCACGGTCGGATTCCCGCCAATCACTGGAAACGGGACAGACAGCCCTTCCCGTTGCGCCAGCCCGGATGGACTAAACTTCACGTTTCTGCAATCAGGACTCGCCCCGACAGGCAAATCCGCTGAGGAAAGCAGCGTATTCAGACCGCCGAAACGGTCGATTATGATTGGCTCAAACGTCTCAAGAGACATTCTCTAAACCTTAATGCGCCGTCCGGCGTTTGGCCTGTAGTGCCGGTTTCCCCATGCGCGGGCAGGCGATTTGAAAGGCAGGATTCGCAGCCTTGCCCTGATTGTCGCCCCTCTAATGCGGCGCAAGCCGGATTTTCGATCTTCTCTTTTCGGGTTTCGATCTTTAGAGCAGCTTAAAGATCGCGTAAAACCTTACCGTATCGCCCGTCACGCCCGCCGGGTATGCCGCCGCAGCAAGCTGTGTGAGCGCAATCACGCCGGCTGTGGCGTTGGTCGGCTCCTGCCCGCGCACCAACACAAAACTGTTAGCGATGCCGCTGCCAATGTTCACCTCGTAGATAAAGCCAGCCTGACCGCTCACCCGAACGACCAATGGTGCCCGGCTCGCTGGTACAAGACCAGCAAAGCTGAGCGTGTCCCCGCCCGTCGCATAGCTCCCCGAGAAAGCCAACGTGCCGATAACGTGCAGCCGCTTCCCATCATCCCATTTGTCACTAACTGTGACCGCAATTGCCATTGCTTGCTCCTTTCAGACCTGTTTTCCGAGCCCCCTATGGGCGTAGGAAGATATCTCGCCAGGAGATCCGCACAAGGCGGGGAAGCGAACTGGCCAAGACTCATTCCCTTCCGTTGATTCCGTGCCCTACCTGTCGCCGAAGGGTCGCGGCCTGCGAGTGATGTACTGGCTAGCATGGAGCATTCGGCGAATCAGCGTGTCCAGCCGATCGCTGCCCTCCAAGTAGTAGTCCGCAGCTAGTTGCGCCATCCCGCGCATCCGTGCCGCCTGGGCAGCGGTCAAGAAGGCCAGGATTGGCTCGCCCCCGGTCACCCGCAGTACGTCAGTTGGCGCCAGCAGCTCCGCCGGGACTTGCTCGTAGCGGATCTCCACCTGGCGGTTCTCGGTCGCCCCCACCACATAGATCACATTGCCGCGCCATTCCCATTCGCCGAGTGTCTTGCCCGGATCTCGAGCTGGCAGCCGATCCACCTTCGTCATGTCGGTCCATTGCTCGGCTGCGTCCTTCCGTTCCCGCAAGATCAGCGGCTGCCACATGTCAGCCGGATAGCCGGTCTGCGTGGAAAGGTCGATCGGCGGAGTTGCCGCCGCCCCATAGCTCACCGTTGCCACCGCTTCGTTGAAGCTGAGCATGTGCGAGGCAATTTCGTCGATCACTTTGCGGTACGCGAGCATGGCGAATGGCTGCAGCGCATCGTCCGTAAAAACACGCGCTTCAGCATCGTTCAGCAACGACCTGGCATGACTCAAGGCCTGTGCGAACACCTCAGCCACGATTCCTCCCTGGGCGCGCCACGCTCTCCCCTTTCCTTGGCTCCGATTCTTCTGCTTGAGAATCTAGTGCCACCCTCGGCCCGCTCGTCAGTCGGTAGGTTTGTGCTCTCGCTTCGTCCAGAATGGCACCACAGTGTCGGCACACTGCCACGCCAACGCGAATCTCACCGCCGCAGGCCGGACACCCCATGTGGCCAGTCTCATGGCCGCTCGCCTTCATCCATTCCGGAGGTTCTGAAATGCCCCCCACCTTCAGCAACTCTCTTGCTGCATCGCGTTGTCGATCGTTGATCATGCGGTACTGCTTGTATCGGGTCCAACTGTCAGCCGCTTCCGAGTAGATCTCTCGATACCATGCCAATCGTCTCTCTCGCGCTGCCTCAACTTCCTCCTCGGTCGGTACCTCTTGGGAACTGACGAAAACCCCGTGTTCCTTCCACGTTTCAGCCAGATCTCTCGCGATCTCCTCACCTGTGATCCTCATGGGTTCATATCGGCCATCGCCGTAATCCTTCATGGAGCGTCGATCCTCAATCGCCATGGAGGAATATTCTCTCGACGCAGGACATCCGGGCACTTCGAAATATCCAAAATCAAACTGCTTCCCCACCGGGTAGGGGCTGATATTCACCACCACCGCTTTACCCATACTTTTCTCCCACCATCTCTGGCTTCAATGCCTAGAACGGATGTGACCGAACTCCGGCCCTTTCGCAAAAGCCAACTGAGGAATGGCGCCTGCTGCCACCGTAGCCGATGAACGGTCCCGGAAAAGCCTGTCGGGCATCCTGGAGAACATCATCGGCAAAACTCTCCCAGCGTTGAAGCCGTCGCTGAACTCGCTGCTCGACCAGCTCACTTCGTTGCTGGGCTCCGAGCCTCCTGCTTGCTGCCGTCCGGTGAAGAATGGCGTCACAGATTGTCGGAGTAAGTGATCCCTGAAATCGGAAAATCTCCTCGTAATCGCCCGCCTGCGGGTAGGGCCCGAGGGTTTCCACGACAACCCCACCCACCCACTCCCGGAATCGCCTGGCCCAATTCTCGGGCGAGCCGTAGTATTCTGGCGGTTGCCAGGCTTCGATGACCCATCCAACAAACGGCACGTATCGCGGCACCCTTCGCGTCGCGATGACGGAACGGATCCATCGCCCATCCTTAGCAAAGTCATTCCACCGGCCACCCTGCCATTCCATTCGTGCTTCTGACCAAACGATACGAAAGTTGGGCCCGGCAAACCGATTTCGCCCCCCTGTTTCGGCCAATCGCTTTTCGAGCTCCCTGGGGGCTCGTCGGTTCCACTCGTGCAGAATCTGACTCATGTTCAAAAAGGAAAATGGTGAGTGGCGAACCGGGTTTAGGACCCCATCCGCCAATCACCATTCACGTATCAACGGCTTCCGCTAGTATCCAGCCGGTGCTGCTAGGTTGGTCACTGAACTCACCGCTGCCGGGGCATCCACAAAGAACTGGACCATGGTCGCGTAGTAAAATAGATACGATGCAGCCAGTCCGCCCGATGCGCCATACACCGGGAAGACCGTCTGCCCGCCCAGTTCGTAGAAGTCGATCGGCTTGGCTTCAGCCCGACCCCAGGCTTCCAAGTTGATGAAGTCCACCCGCGAGGGGTCAGCATGGATGTTTTCAATCACCGGGAATCCGGCAATGCGCGCGTTTCCGAAGAGCAGGTCAACATCCTCGTTCCCTCCGCCCTTCTCGATCTCGGAGATCACGATAGCCAGCTCCTCGTAGGCCGCTTTTTGGGCTGGGTGGAGGTGCACCCGCAACTTCCCGAGTACGTTCGAGCCCACTCGCTGTCGGATTTTGTTGATTGCCAGGCGCAATGGCGGGAGAGTCATCATGGCCCCGCCGGCGTTCACCGCGTTCGCCCTTACCTCGGGCGTGGTTGCCCGGTTGAACCCCAACCAGGTTCCGGTGGCCGCGTCTGAATGGTGATAGGGAATCCCGTAGAGAAACGTCGGGCTTGCCCCGCTGACTCCGTCCACAGCCACCAGGTCGTTCGCCGCCGTGCCTCCCGGCACGGAAGCCAGTGTGATGGTTCCCGCATTGTAGTCAATGGCCGTGATGTTCGAGCCCCCTCGGTTGGTGGTCAGCGTGGGATCGTAGATCTGAACTACTTGGTCAAACCGCAGAAGTCGGTTCTTGAACGGCGTTGCCGCAAGGGTCAGCACCGATCCCGACACCGATTGCACCGTCCCCAGCACTCCGTTTCCTGCTGTTTGCAACCAGCAGTCCAGGTGAGTTCGGAACTCTCTCATCGCATTGACCACTTCCCGCTTCGTCGCGTCCTCAACGGCTTTCTCGCTTGCGTTTGTTGCGAACTCGACGAGCTTGGTTACTTCCACCGCAAAGCGCAATCCAATCGGCGTCAAGGTCGCCACGTCGTAGGTCGTGCCCGATCCCCGGCCCAGGTCGCCGCCATCGAAGCTGGCAAACCCCGGCCGCCCCCCTGGACGGATCTGCAGTGGAACGCGCATCGTGCGGGATGACACTTTCTCCACATCCCGCTTTTGGATCATCGAGAAAAAGGTGTCGTCGCGCTCGTAAAGCAACGGGAGCTTCTCCCGCACCTTTTCGAGCTGCAGCGCCACCGTCTGCGTGTTGCTCAGCGCCATTTCTGGTCTTCTCCTTTGCCCGTTTTGCTTCTCTCATCCCACCCTCGCATCACGGGTCACTGATCACACCTGCCAGCTCCGATAGCATCGGTACCCGTTGGCAGGGATCACAAATTCAAAATATCCATATCGGTCATTTTGCGGTAGTTGACTCGAGGAAAGACGCGACCTTTCGGCGATTCCCCTCCGCCGCCAACTTCAGCTCGCGTCGCGGTGTTCCGCCGCTTCGTTTCCCTGCTTTGCTCCTCGTTTAACACCTGTTGTGTCCACTCTGACAAAACGCGGCGAGCGATTTCCGGCACCGCCTGCCGGGCTCGACCGACGAACAACTCGACAACCTGTCTTCGGTGCCCTTCGCCTCGGTTTCCCATTCGCACCGCTGCAGCCATTCGTCCCATGAAGAGCGTGTCCGCGCTCAATGTCTCGCGGAGCCCTTCGTAAATCTCCTGTACCGCTGCCTGCTTTTGCTTGGGGCTGAAATGCCCCGCTCCTACTAACTGCTCGATCCGTTCCCGAATCGTGGATTCGCAGGCTTGGTCACAGGCTCCGAAGAAACGCATGAACTCCTCGCGCCTTAACTCGCGCTCCCGACGTTCCAACTCCTCCTCGCGTCGGCGAAGATTTCCCCTGACAATTCGATTCTCGCTGCTGGTATTGACAGCCGGTGGCTTGTCGGGCCCCCCAACACGATCCCTGATCATTTCGACCGCTTTCAAGAGCTCTTGATCGTTGCTTCCGTACGCCCGGCTGCCTATCTCCTCCAGAAATTCGTCTGCCCAGGCGCGGTTGACCTGTTCGAACGAACTCCCGCCCTCAGTCTTGAGCTTGGCTACAAACTTCGCTGCGTCTTCAGGATCTTGGCTGTAGAATAGCTGGTCAAGTAACACAAGATGCTCGGCTTGCTCGCGGGCAAACTCGGCCGATTCTGATGTTGGAAACACCTTTCGAAAACTGCGCTCTGCGGCCACAATCGCTGCCAGGTCTGCTCCGCGGGGGTGATCGGCGATCAATGATTGAAGCCATTCGGGTCCCTCCACCGCCTCAGCCTCGTCACTAGCTTTCGACTCTGTCCTTGGCTTCTCGCCCTCTCCAGCCGCACCCGATGCTTCCCACCCTGCCGTCTTTGTGGCTGGGCTCTTCTCCGAGGCCGCCTCGCCTTCGCTTCTCCTTTCCGGCTCTCCGCCGACAGCGCTGCACATCGGATCTTGTCTTACCTCGTCATTAGCCGCATCGCTGAGGAGATCAATGTCGGCCGGCCTGTTGCTCCCAGCCTTCGCCTCTCCCACCCCTCCTGCATCATTTGCTGAGGTCACCGGCCTCATCCTTTTGCCTGTGGCTTCTCTCATCTCGCACATCCTGCAATACAAAGGGCCCCTTCCGGGGCCCCTCGTGGCTGCAGTCCGCTCCCCTTTTATCCGGTAACTGAAACTGCAAATCGCAGATGCGGGTCGCTACCTTCCCGCTTCCTGGCCTTGCTGTACTCTCTCACTCCCTGCTTGCGCTCCGGCAATCCTCTGGTGCAGCCTCCCGTGAGCAATCACATTCGCGTATCCACCCGGATTCGTGGATCGCGCTTCAATCCCCGCGTCCGAAACCGCCCATTCGCGGCAGACGGCTATGTGCACCTTGTGATCGTCAGCAAATTCGTCGGGCAGAATGGTCGGCATTATTTCTCCACTCTTCCCATCCATTAGCGGGGCCGCTGGCAACAAGGCTTTGATTTCGCGAAACTGCTTCGAACGATTTCCCTCTTCCGGCACAATGATTTGCGTCAATCCGATCGCATTCTTGATAAAGTTGGCGTTGTCAGGGTGTTCAAGAATTTCGGCGATCTTCGGGTCATTCGACCCTAGCAACTGCAACACCGTCGCCCGAATGTCTTGCCACAGCACCGGAAAATCTTCGTCGCTCTCCGGATATGCACTCACACTTCCTCGTAAGTCTCCCAGCCGGATGAACTTCGACTCAAAATCTTTCGTTTTCCCGATGACCGCGATTTCCACATCTTCCGTTCGGTTCTTTTGAAACGTTTCCACTGCCAGCAACATCAGTGCCGCGTGAAAGTACTTCACTTGTCGCCAATAGAGGCCAATCCTGCCCATCGCTTGATTTCGGGATAGGGCGTACCCTGTCGCCGTTGTGTTCGAATCGAGTTCGCCGCCATAAAGCGAGGGAAACGCTCCCGTAAGGAATTCTCCCAGATTCCTCAGCTCCTGCCCGTGCGCGTAAACAGATTGGTCCAGAGACGGAAATCTCGGTTGCCAGATCGAATCGCTGATGGCTCGCCCCGCCTTCACCTTGACCGGGTAGAGCGACCCTGGCGCCATCCGCCGGCCTTCCATCGCTTTTACGTTCAACACTTCCGCGTCAGCCAGGATGGGCGGGGCTGAGTTGTACTCTATCCATTCCATCTTGAGGTTTTCGATCGTGTTGAATCGCTTTTGTACTGACACCAGTGAACCCCCGATCGGCTCGGTGTACATCCCGGCCCCCGGCACGGCATGGCACAGTCGCCAGCAGTCATCCATCGACTCGTTCCGTGCGTCCAGAAAGGTGTCGCCCGCAAATGCCACATGGCAGCCATCAGGATACAACCCCAGCAGTTCCTCGCGTGTCGTCACGTCGTCCACCGCCCAAAAAGCCCACGGTCTGAGCCAGCATCGTTTGTAGGTGATGAGATTCGTATCCGCTTGGCTTCCCCCGCCACCTCGCCTATTTGCAATGGACAGCCGTGCGCTCCGCTCGTAGACATCCTCGCCACTTTGCCCCACCGCCGTACCGATCTTCGCCGCCTTTTCTGGATACGCCGCTCGCAAACTTGCCCGATGCTTCTCCACTGCCCAGATCAAGTACCCTGCGTCGTGCATCCCATAAGCGTAGGGTGGCAGCTTCAATTCCAGCGCCCCGACGATGTCGATCACTTCCTGGCCGTTGGCCACCTCACGGAAGCCCGTTACTGTCGGAATGGTGGTTGTTTCGGCTGGCCGAAACCGTTCCCGCGTTAGCTTCTCCCCGCAATATTTGCACATCCCGAGGAAGGACTCTTCCTCCGTCAGGTTCACACACTTTGGACATTCATATCCCGCCTTCGAGAGCTTGATCTCGACTGCTCCCAGAATCGGCAAACGCCGCTTGCCAAAGCGCGGGTCGGTCACATACCGCACGTATCCCCCAAACATTCCCTGCGTCCACAGCAGATACGCCTCGCGGATCGCGAGCAGTGGAAGTTGGTTATTCCGTTCAACCAGTTGGGCGATCTCCAGCGCCGCCCTCGCCGTCGCGATGTCCGATTCGGATTGCGCCGAAACCGGAAAAAACCGTACCGATGGAATTCGTTGGCTCAACACCGCAATGATCGACAGCCCGAATGCCTGGAAGATGTTCGTCACCGAATCGTGCCGCGGCCTGTCATCACCACCAATTTGCCCGGAAAATTCTCCGGGCGAGTGCCACGCCCAATCTCGTTCCGACCAGTAGATGTGTTGTAATCCTTTCCAGAACTCCTCGGCCTCCCGGAAACGCCGCACAAAGTGACGTCGCACCTGGTCGGATTCCATCTCATATTCCCGAACCAGCTCCGCCAGCGCCCTTTGTATCTTTTCGCTCGGCTCACTTACCGGCGCGTAGGTCACCCCGAGGTCGTGTGGCGAAGAGGCCTCCGCCTCTTGCCCCCCCATGTTTTCGAATGGAGTCAATGCGTTCACTGCCAGATCTTCTCCCCCTCTCCTCAGGGTATCAATGCCTCCGCCCGGAGTGCCGTCCACCGGGGCATATCTAGTTGCTCGCCAGCTTCTCTTTGGCCAGGGCGGCCATCTCCTCCTGCAGCAACTTTTGTTCCTCCGCCTCAAGCCGCCGCAGGTAGTCCTCCATCGTCTGCCGTGTCTTCACCGGCTTGCCCTGGGCGGAGTCGAAGGGTCGCTGCTCATAAATCGGCTCATTCCCTGTCGCCCGCAAAAGCTGATCGAAAAGCCGCTGATTGGTAAGGCGCAACTCTTCCACTCGCCGCTCCAAGAAACCCACATAGGGAAAAACTTTTCCAAGCCAGCTCATTTATCTCCCGATACACGAATAGGCGATGACGTAAGTGCTGGCGGCAACCGGCGTGCCCTGGTAGGTAATCACCACGTTTGTCGCCGAGGGCACCGTCTTCAACTGCACGAAAGTCCCCGTGCCGTCAACCATGCTTGCCTGGCAGATTGGTGCGTTCGTCCAGGTGCCATCCTTGAAAGTCAGCGTGACAGTCGGGTTAGCCGCTGGAGTGCCAGCGGCGGTGACGGTGAACTGGGTAGCTTGGTCGGTGCCCGTGACAGCCGTCACCGTTGCGCCGGTGCCCCAATTGGCATGTAAGGCGAAGTCCCCGGCAACAAGCGCCGTACCGTTGGCGGCCTTGAGTCTCTTGACCGTGGTATCTCCCTTGACGAAGGACTGCCCGGTACTGTGCGGCGGATAAAGCGTGATTGCCGTGCTCGTACCGGCGTCGGAGAGAATATCCGCAATCGTGTCGGCGGTGGGCTCGTATCGGTTCCAGCCTACCGTGGTATAGAGGGCGTTTGCGGTTGTCGTAATATGCTTCGCTGGAGTTGCTCCACGCGAAAAGAGATTGCTGTGGATGTGCGTGTGCTCTGCAAAATTGACTCGCACACCATGTATCCCGGCAGCCACGGGCTGAATCGTATTGAACGCGATTTCAACGTTCGTTCCTGGATTCGTCACGGTGCCGTCCACATCAATACCCGCCCCGTTGGAGCCGGTGAACGAGACGGTTCCTTCCATCTCGTTGTTCAGAATGCGGACACTTTTCGGGGCATCGCCGAGCTTGATGAACCCGCCTGTGTTTGTGATGCTATTGCCCTCGATAAGCAACATGAGAGAGCCCGGAACGAAGGACACATCCACGCCAGCATTCGCGCCTGTAATCGTGTTGTTCAAGATGCGTACCGTGTCTCCGGCGCGTTGAAGCTGGATACCATTCTTGATAACAGATTCCTGAATAGTCGAGACAAAAAGTCCATCTGCTAGAGTAGGATTCGTCGAGACAATCCCGCGACCGCCGAAATTTCCCCACTGATAGACCTGAGAAATAAGTAGCCGGGACAGAGCTTGGCTGGTTGTATCTATGTTGATGACGTGCCGGGCGGGAGTGCCAGACTGACTCTGCACGGAAAAGCGCCACAGAAACATGCCGTCGTGCCCGTTAGCATCTCCGGTGAGCCGGATTACATCGGTCGAGGCCCCCACGGTGCTCTTGACCAAAAGAACAGAGCCAAAATTGAGTGTCCCACCCAAACTGCCGATGAACGCAATGGGCTTGGGAATCAGCAGGCATTCCGTACCCACGCTGCTGATAAGGTAGTCGCCTTTGGGCAAATAGACCGTACCGCTGATTGGCGCGGCGTTGATTGCCGCCTGAATCGCTGCCGTGTCATCAGTTACCCCGTCTCCCTTCGCTCCGAAATCCTTGACGGAGATAAAGCCGCGATATGCCGAGCTTCCGCCCCGTAAGTCAACAATCGGGATATTGTTCGGATTGGTGAAGGCGTCCGTGCCGGCATAGCTGGACGGGATAATCACCGCGCCCGTTGCGCCTGCATCCGTAATCGCTGCTTGGATATTAGCAAACTGGTCGGCAAAGCGGATGGTGTTGAGCGCCTTGACCAACACGGGATTCGAGAACGTCACATTCCCACTGAAAGTCATCGCCGATTGAACTGATTGGGCCGACGTGGTGCTCTGAAACACCGGATTCGGAAAACTGATCCCAATGGTCGTTTGCTGAAGCGTTCCCACATCCACGCTCGCGCCCGTTATGTACCAGTTTTGACTCCAGAGCCGGTTCGAGTTCGAGTCATAAAGTGTCGCGACGTAGTATTCCGTGGGTGTCAGGTTGGCGTTGTCCTGGACCGAGCATGCTCCGCTCATAGCCCCCGCCCCATCAAGCGAGCAGACAACCGTGTTATTCACCACCTGCTGTGGGCTCGTCTTCGTCACCGCCGGCACTCTCAACCGCAGCAGCAACCGTCCGTTTGCCACCGCGCTTCCATCCGCATTCCTGAAACTGCCGGTGAGCGTCGTGGCTAATACCTGATTCCCCATGCCTATCACGACCAAAAGACCGAAAATCGAAACTCGAAAAACGAAACTCGGCACTCGTCCTGCATGGGTGATCCAGTTTCGACTTTCGATTCTCGATTTTCGAGTTTCCACTCTGGTTGCTGGTCGCTGGCTTGCCCCAATCCCGCCGGGGCGGGACGAAGTGTCACTGGTCGCTTCTGTTCTCATCTCCACCTCACCGGTCTCGCCGCTCGCTGCTCATCGGCCTCAAACTTCCTCATGCGCATCGCCACCACCGTCGGATCCTCTGCTCCGGCGATGAACTCCGCTGCTCGGAGCGAGTACGGCTTCTCTGCCTCCCGCTGATGGGCACTCTTCAACCCGTACCGCAGCGCATCGTAGGCGTGGTCCTCGCCGTCCGAATCTACGTCCTCAACTTTCACGGTATCGTAAACTAACTGCGGCAGGGTTCGGATGAGGTTCGTGCAATTCTCAAAGATTTGCAGCCCCCGGCCTGACTCGGCACCCGGCACTCGGCACCCGACGCGCAGCATTTCATGCACTAGCTGTTTTCCACCTAGCCGATCGTTATCTGCCGGCTGAACAGAGAAATGCTCAGCAAATTGCTCCGAGATAGATTGCTCGACAGCGCCGCTCTTTTGCCAGCACGCTGGATCGAGATAGCAGGTCTCGATCTGCTCGCCACCGTCCATTTCCTTGACCCGTTTGGCGAACTCACTCACCAGCATCCCCGTCTTGTAAAGTTCGCGGTAAACATAGGTTCGGCCTTTCGGCTCGCGGCAGAACCAAAGGCAACATGCCGGCTGGGTGTATCCCCAGTCAATCGCTCTCCACCTCGGCCACCATGCTCCGAGACTCGGCACTCGATACTCGCCACTCGGCACAACATGAATCTCTTTCCGAAACTCCGTGAACACCTGCCCCTCAAACAGATCCCAATCGCCTTCGAGCAGCGCACGTCGCACCGCTGGCGGCAAACTCGCAAGGCGGTTCAAGTAGCCAGGATCGTTTTCGACTAGGTATGGATTGTCGCGCACCTTCGCAGGAATGAAATCGTAATCCCTCGCCCCTTCCCCAGCTTCTTGCTCCTCCGGGTTCAACTGCTTCTCGATCCATAGCCTTTTCACCCAGGCGTGGCCCCGGTTGCCTGGGTTCGTCCCTGCAAACATATTGGGGAAGACCCCTTTGATCACCGACCGGCACCGCGACTTGAGATACCGCCACTGGTATTCGGTGAAGTGCGTCAACTCGTCAAACCCGATGAAGCCATACTCAGCCGATTGGAACCGGATCACGTCCACATCGCATTCCGAGAATCCAAACTCAAGCACCGACCCATTCGGAAACGTCATGATGTGCTTCGCCGTATTGTACTGATAGATTTCTCGCGGTATCTTTTCGAGCGCCCGTTGAATCAGCGAACGCTCAAGCTCGGGAAAAGTTCGCCGCAGGACCAATCCTCGTATGCCAGCATGTTCCAGGCATTGCATCACCGCTTCAAACAGGATGGCTTCCGATTTTCCGCCTCCCGCCGCTCCACCATAGAGCCGATACGGTGCCCTGCTTGCATGGAAACGCCCCTGTTTCGCTGTGGCACGGTAGCCTAGCTCAATCGCTCTCTTGCCCCGCAGCAGCACGTGCCTCGTCCCGCTTCGGCCTCGGCGCCCGGACGACCACATAGAACCCCGACCCGCCCAAGCCCTGGCCTTCACCGCCGTACTTCCGCTGCATCGCATCCCAGTATCGAAAGTCCTTGCGTGCCTTTTCGATCCCGATCTTGTCCAGGATCCATTCGAGACCCCGGCTGCCTTCTCTCCATTTGTTCTCAAACCATAGGCTGAAAGCTTCGTCTCGCTTCCAGAGCCACCAATTCCTCCGATCTATCCCTGCTGCCCTTGCTGTTGCTGCAATGGTCGTTCGGACGTCCGGGTCCAGCGCAGCCTCCAAGAAAGCCTGCATCCCTCGTGTCGGATGGAACTTCTTGCGCCTCGCCCGCGTTCCCGCCGCCTTCCGGTCGCTTTGCTCTCTCTTTGTCCTCAATCCCCCTCCCAGGACTTTCCGCCACCCGATTCAGCCGGCCGCACCACATCCTCCTCCGTGCTTGGCTGGTGTCCGCTCGCTTCACACCCGCTCGCAAACCTACTATGGCTTGGTCCGCACGCGTGACCTCTCGCCCCGTAAACCATAATCCGCGGCAAACCCTGCCGCGGATTTCCTGGATGATCTCCCCATTCTTCCGGTGTGCACCGCGTCGCTTCGCTCGCCAACACGGCTCCTCCTTCCCGCTTGCACCATCCTTGGTTTTGGCTGGAGGAATTCTCTCCTCGGTGAGGCCTTGCCTGCGGACGCAAACGGGCTGCCCAATCGGAATAAACGTCTGGCCCCTGCGCCCGCGTCCGCGCAAACCTGAAATCGGGAATCTCAAATCTGGGCCTGGCTTCTCTTCTCTCGCCTTGCCTCCTCTATCTCCACCTTATCATGCCCGACGTTTCCTCCGTCGCCTGCCCCTTGCATCTCCCTGAATTACATCGAAATGTTTCTGCACAGGGCATCAGGAAGCATCACACCCCAATCCTGATTCTCCCCTTTCCACTCTGAAATCGACAATCGCATATGGGCCCTCTTGCCGGAGGTCACTCATCACTCCCCAAAATACTTCCACGTCGGCCAGAGCGGGTGCGGCTTTAGCGTCAGGTATTCCTCACCCAGCCGGGCCTCCATCTTCGCAAGCATCTCGTACAGGGCCCGCCGGCTCATCGGTCGCTCGCCCCGATGCAATCGGGGCTCGCGGTTCATTCGCTCGAGCACCATCTCGACCGTCGCCCCGCACAGGTACCGCCAGCGGAAGATCCGACCCCGCCTTGTCTCCTGCCCCAGTACGCGCCGGGCGGTGAGGGCAAAGTCACACAGGTAGTTCTCCGTTCGCCTCTCCCACGTCCGCCGCCGGTCTCGCCCGCGCACCATGGGGAAACTCACTCGCCGTTCGAACCCACTAGCCCGTGCGCAAATCCGAAATCTTCTATAGCAGTCTTCAAAGACCCCGCGCAGAACACAAGCGCAGAGCGCGTTCCAATGCTCGCCTGTTCCATGACATGCCGGGCACCCCGCCACCGCGAGCACTGTGACGGGTTCCATTGCCGCTGCCAGCATTCTTTTTCTCGCCGACCTTGCCGCTTCCTCGCCTTGGTACAAATCGCCGTGACCTGCTACCGGCCCCATGCCAGCCGGGGGCCCGAACCTTGGCGCTTGCCCGCCGTCCTGCCCGTCGGGTTGAAGTTTTCACTCGCTACTCAGCACCCGACACTCGGCACTCAGTGGCGTCATCGCCACCCCCGTGGGATCATCAGCCCCGCCCCGTTGTCGCCAAATGTTGCCGCACTGCCTTCACGTGCTTGCAGCTCCTTTTCTTCGGCCGTCGCCGAAAGAAAAAGTCGGCACAATTGCACCAGAACGCATGCCGCTGCCTTTGCACATAGTATTTCCGGCTCGCCCTTCCCATCACTCGCCACACTCGCACCCCGCCGAGCCGCGCCGCCACTTCCCGGATTCCCATCACCTCACCTCATTCTTCATCTTCTTTCCCTGTTATCAGCTCCCGCAATTCCTCCGCCGCGTAGCTGCGATAGTCCAGTTCCGTGCTCCATTCGCATTCACCTGCCACACCATTGGTCCGCTCGCCGGTCCCGGCCATCGCTGGACCCTCTGATTCCGCGCACCATGTTCCTTCAATCGCCATTCCTCCGCCCCTTCTCCCGCCATTCCTCCCCAAGTCCTAGCAGTTCCAGCGCCCCGATTCCGGTCCTTGCCGCTAACCTTGCTGCCAGCCCCGGCCCCGGTCGCCTTTTGCCCGAGCGCAACCGCGAAAGGTACCCCTGGCTAATCCCCACTTCTTTCGCCAGTTCGGTCAGCTTCAATCCCGCCTGCCCCGCTATCCAACAATCCAATGCCGTGCGGTTAGCTGCCATGTTTTTGTTATATGCCATTTCTGCATGCATGTCAATGCCAGAATAGCATAGATCGCCCTATTCCTTTCTGGCAAGAATACCCTTGCTATTTATGCCAGATTGGCATACACTCTTTCCGTGAAATTCGCCGACCTCGAGCAACGCCTTCTTCGCCTTGCCGCCCAGCGCATGTCCCAGACCACTCTCGCTTCCCGGCTGCATTGTTCCCAGTCCAGAATAAGTCGTCTCCTTGCCGGGGAGATTCGTCTTCACTGGCGCGATGCTCAGCGCCTCGCTGAGGTCCTTGGTCTTACCCTCTACGACCTTCTCGACCTGCCTGCCTCTCCCCCGCCCGCTGACTTCCGCGACTCGCCTTTCGTCCAGGTACCTTTGCTCCGGGGCGCCGTTGCTGCCGGTCAACCCCTCCCCATTGAGAATGAGCCGGAATCTTGGCGGGCCTTTCTTGGGGCGTACCTCCGTCGCTTCTCTCGCCCCATCCTTCTTCGTGTCGGAAAACGAGAGACTTCCATGCTCCCGACGATTTTCCCCGGTGATTTGGTCCTGGTGGACCGCGCCGAAGACAAGCGCCGGCGACCTTCTCTGCGCCACATTTACGCAGTGAGTTTGGATGAAGGGGGAACTCTAAAGCGGTGCAAACTCGAGGCCGATCACCTCTTGATCATCCCGGATAATCCCACGGCCGGGTTTGACCCGACCACTGTCTCGCTCAAGGGTCGTAACGTCCTCCATCTGATCCAGGGCCAGGTCGTCTGGATCGGCCGGGAGTTGGCTTGATTTCCAGCCCTTCTTGGCCTACCCCAGTACCTTTTCCGCCGCCGGCAAGTCGGAAACACCCAGCACAATCAACGCCCGGTCCGCCCCCTTTACGATGCTGCCGTACGCATACTCCACGTTGATTCCCTTCTCCGCCAGCTTTCGGGTAATCTTCCCCAGCGCTCCCGGCTTGTCAGAAACCTTGATCGCGAGAACGTTCTCTTCCACCACCGTCAACCCAAGCACGCCGCAAACCTTCCGTGCTGCTTCCGGGTTGCTCACCACCATCCTCACCGGTCCCACCGGCTTCACGTCAATCAACATAAGGGCGCTGATGTTTACCGCCACTCGCGCCAGTTCGCTTGCCAGTTCTGCCAGCTTCCCTGGCCGATTCTCAAGCATCACCGTAAGCTGCCTCGCAATCGTCATCTTCCCTCCCGCTCCAGCTCAGCCCTCGCATCACCCGGAATCACGCATTCCCTCGGCAGCCGCAAATCTTGAATCTGACATTCGCCTGGGCCTTTTCGCAAGCTCGCCCTGTTATCTCTTGAGCATTCCGCTGACCTTTGCTAAAAACGATTTTTTCTTCTCCTGAGTCGGGAAACCCATCTTTCGAACGACGCTCTCTATAAACCCGTCGGCCGCCGGAGGCAGGCTCGAATAGTACATCCGCATCTCTTGAAAGTTCGTCCAGCGGTCCAGACAATACAAACAGCTCGCCATGTGCTGCTCCGCGGCCTCCTTCTCTCGCCACGTGATTTGCCCCTCAGAGATTCTCACAAACGTCTTGTCAGAAACACAACCTTCTTTCTTGTCTTCTTCGTGCGCTGCCCGCAGTGCCGCCCATCCGCCGGAAACCGTATCCTCGCGATATCGCTCGCCTTCGAGCGCCCTTAGCTTTTCCTTGGCTGCCTCGATCACCTCCTCGGCGTGCTTCTTGTCAATCTCTAGAATCTTTTCGATCTCCCTTGCCTGGTATCCCTTGGCGCTCACCGCCAGGATTTGCCTTGGAACATAGGCCAATCCCTCAAGCAATTTCTCAAATAGCTCCGGGCGCATCGTCTCCGCCGCCCCCGCTCCTCCTTTCCCTTCCCCCAGCTCCCATATGATCTGCCTGAGGAACAACAAGAACTCATTTTCGGCCGTCCCCTGAAACTCCCTGAGGCGCTTGGCCCCATTCCGGTAAAGTTCCAGCAGAACCTCCTCTGCCGCCATCTCTTCCTTCGACCAAATCCCAGGAAAGTAGTGTGCCCCAACGGCTCCGGCCGTCGGTCCCATCAGTGCAGCCAAGCCGCGCCAGCCCGCTGCCTCGCCGCATAACGCCCCCCGTAGCAGCCGATGAAAGCTTTCGATCACTCCCCGCTCCCAAATCTCTTTTTTAGAAAATTGTAGCGGCAGCCAGCGCCACGTGCAAGGTCGCTACCGTTTGCTTTTCGCACCGGGTGCGCTATTCTGCTTCCGCGCCCGTCTAGCCTCGCCCGGGAGATCATCATGGAAACAACCGCCCGCACTCGTCGCGGCAAGAAGAGCGACTACCGCATGCGCACTCATCTCATTCACGGCAATTTCGAGAGTAAACGTTGGGACTACGATCATCACGTCATCCCGCCCATTTCGAGCAGCACCACCTTCCGTCTCAGCTCGGTCGAGCGCGCCGCCAGGGGTTTTTCTGAGTTCCCCTCTGCTGTGCTCGATCCTGGCGTGAAGCATCCCATCTACGTTTACGACCGATACGACGAACCTACCCGTGGCATGCTCGAAGAAAATCTTGCCTATGCCGAAGGCGGCGACTGCGCCGTCGCTTTCTCCTCCGGCATGGCCGCCATCTCCGCTGCTCTCGGCATCCACATCTCAGCCGGCGACCACATCCTCGCTCATCGCATGCTCTATGGTGGCACCCACAATCTCCTTCGCCTTTGGATGCCTCGCTTCCGCGTTGCCGTGGACTATTGCGATCTCCTCCATCCCACGCAGCTTCGCAAGCTCATCGCTCCCCGTACCCGCGTCGTCTATTTCGAAACCCCTATCAATCCCACCATGGAACTGATCGACATTTCCGCTGTTCGCAAGGTTGTCGATGAATTCAATTCCAAGCGGCCGCCTGACCGGCACATCTCGACCATTGTCGATAACACCTTCGCTACCCCTTTTTGCCAGCGCCCGCTCCAACTCGGAGCCGATCTTGTCGTTCACAGTCTCACCAAGAACATCGGCGGCTTCGGCACCGACATGGGTGGCGTCGTCATCGGTGGCACCCCTTTCTATGTGCCGCTCATGCAGTACCGCCGCGACTTCGGTGGCGTTCTCTCCCCCAAAGCTGCCTGGGCTTTTCTCGTCTACGGCCTTCCCACTTTGGCCGCTCGTATCGTCAACCAGCAAAAGACCGCCATGCGTGTCGCCGAATTCTTGAAGTCCCACCCCAAGATTGCTCGCGTCGTCTATCCCGGTCTCGATTGTTTTCCCCAGCGCGATCTTGCTCGGCGCCAGATGGTCAGCTACGACGGCAAGTTTGCTCCCGGCCACATGCTCTATTTTGTCCTGAAGGGCGACCACGAAACCGCCCGCAAGGCCGCCGATGGCTTTGCCAACCACGTCGCCCAGTTTTCCTACTGCATGACCCTCGCTGTTAGCCTGGGCCAGATCAAAACCCTTGTCGAAATCCCTTTTTCCATGACTCACTCCGGTCTTTCCGCCGAAGAGAAGCTTCAGACCGGCACCGACCCCGGCGGCATTCGCATCTCCTTCGGCCTCGAAGACTGGCACGATATCATTGAGGACATCCGCACCGCCCTCGATCACATCTGCTGAAACACCGCAAGCTCGACGCCTTCGCTTTCTGCGCGGCCTGCGCCAGAGTTTCGCTCGCATTCCCGATGCCCAGACCGACCGACGAAGAGCACACAATTGGAAACTGAAAAAAGAAAAGAGTAGAGCGGATCGAATCTGAACACAGGGAATCGCGCTTTACACCGCTCCGGCAAGAGACTATACTGGTTCTAAACCTGCTGGGGTTATGTCGCTCAATCTCATTACTGCTAGGAGGTGCTCTGCGGCAGCTCCTGGGGATCCGAGCTTTTCACACCTTATCTGATGGAGTGGCCGGCGTCGTGCCCAGGGGCAAGGCTGGGCAGCCAGGCCGTACAGGAGGGGGAAATGCAAGATACGGCGCTGATCAGCAGAAACTTTATCCTCTATTTCCTGCTTCCCTTTTGGATTCTGCTCGGTTTCATCGACTACCTATGCCACCGCCGGACCAACATTGAGATCACGAGTGGGCTGACCGAATCCCTGATCCACTCGACTATGCTGACTTTGATCGGAGTCCCGATGCTGCTGGGATTGTTCTTCAACATCAACGCACTGGTCATCCTGACGATGCTCGTCGCCTTCTTGCTGCACGAGGTAATGGCCATTTGGGATGTCAACTATGCGATGACACGGCGGCAGATTCTAGTCGTCGAGCGGCATCTGCACAGCTATTTGGGTGTGCTCCCATTCATGATTGTCTCGATGGTCATTTGTCTCCACTGGGACCAATTCCTCGCACTCGTGGGTATCGGCAGCGCGGCAGAGAGTTTCTCGCTTCGCCTGAAACAGCCGCCTCTGCCCATGAACTACGTCGTCGGGATTTTCAGCGCGGTGTTCGCGCTGATGGTGGTTCCTTACGTCGAGGAGTTGTGGCGCTGCTGGCGTGCGGCGCGCACCCTGCCCAAAGGCGCGGGGCGGGCCCCGCAGAGGGTCTAGCTGTGCCGCCCGTAACTGGCTTCCTGGGGAGGGGGCAATTGGTGAAATTTGTCTATGACCCGCGCTATCCCAGGTGGCTGCTCGGAGTCTATGTGGCGTGGTGGCTGGCCTGGGCCATTCGGCCGTGGGTGTTCACAGACTGGGTCTTGGAGCACGTGCTGACGGTGCTTTGGGTTGGCTTTCTCATTCTTACCTTCCGGCGGTTTCCCCTGAGTAACATCTCCTACACTCTCATCTTCATCCACCTCTGTTTGCACACCATTGGTGCGCACTACACCTACGCGCTGGTCCCTTACGATGCCTGGTTTCAAAGCCTGTTCGGAACCGGGCTGAACGATCTGCTCGGCTTTGAGCGCAACCACTACGACCGGCTGGTGCACTTCTCGTTCGGGCTGCTGCTCGCCTATCCCATCCGCGAAGTCTTCCTGCGCATCGCCGGCGCGAAAGGCTTCTGGGGATACTACTTGCCGGTGGACCTGACGATGTCATTCAGCATGCTTTACGAGCTGGTTGAGTGGGGCGCCGCCAGACTCTTCGGCGGTGAGCTCGGCCAAGCCTACTTGGGCACGCAGGGGGACGTCTGGGACGCACACAAAGATATGGCGATGGCGACGCTGGGGGCGGTGACTTCGATGAGCGTGGTAGCGTTAATCAACTGGAAATTCAACCGTCGCTTTGGAGAGGAGTGGCGGGAAAGCCTGGCTATCAAGGGAAAACCGCTCGGGGAAGTCAAGTTGCGGGAGATGATCGAGGAGCGCGACCGGGAAAAGTAAAGGCGCGAGGCTGCCTGCGAGCGTCAACGGACACTGTTTCGGTATCCTACCGGCTTCCCCCATCGCACGTGGCTACCCATCCTCATCCTGGAACTCGTCGGCATATCCGTGCTTTTGTGCCCACTCCAGCTTTTCCCTCTCTTTCCAGCACTCCCCGCAGAAGTACATGCCTTCGATGTTCGGATCCGGCCGCAAATCCTCTGTCGCTCCGCACTTCATGCAACTGCCCTTCTCGTCACCCATCGCTTCCCTTCGCCCCTCGTTTGACGCTTCTCCCGGTCGGATGTTATGAAGCCCCCATGCCATCCCCCGAGCCTCCCGAATACCTTCTTCGGACCGAATGTGCTGTTCTCCAAGCGATGTGCACCGGCACCCGCCAGCGCACCGTCTGGGACGATGGTATGCTCATTCTGGCCTCTTATCCCTTCCGGAACGTCATTCACCAGATTATCTTCGACACGCTCCGCGAAATCAATACCGATAGGCCTGACATCATCCGGAAGCAATTGCCTGTTCGCCTCATTCGCAAGGGCTTCCCGGCTGTTGATGTTTCGATTTTCTTGGCTCCTCATAACCTCCCGGCCAAAGCAGCCGTGGAACTGATGCGCGCCCTCCGCGTCTCTGCTGCCGGTGAAGAACGCCCTGATTCAACCCTCCGGTGAGGGAATCTTCTGGCGTTGTTGATTCCATGGAAATCTTTCGAGCGAATACAACCGGAGAAGCGTTCGAGTAGTCTATTCTCAAAGGGCCCTCAGCAAAGCTCTTGCCGACATGCAGGGCATGGCTGAGGATCACCCCCGGGCGTCCCGCGAGCAGGCTGACTGCCACGAGACCATTTTCCGTGCCTTCTTCGAACGTCCCTCGTTTGCTGGTATGTTCTGGTGGAAGTGGCCTTCCCATGGCCGTAGCGGCGGGCTGACGGACGCTTCCTATACGCCGGTGGGGAAACCGGCCGAAGCGATCTTGCGCAAATGGTATTCCTCCCATGCTCGGAACTAACCTTACGGTTCCTCTGACAAAGGCCCGCCATTCGAAGCTCCTGGTGGCCGCTGAGCTGCTGATCATTTACGTTGCCCTTCTCCTCTATATCTGGAAATTTCAGTTCCGCTATCCCTTCTCCGCGGCTTACATCCTTGTGTTTATCCTCCTGACCATTCTCGTTCATCACGACTCTGGTGCTACCCTGGGCACCACTCACCTCATGTTTTGGCCGGCCATCCGGGCTATTCTCTTGCCCACTCTTCTCCTCCTTGGCGCTCAGGTCGTTGTCGGCGCGCTGCTCGGCACGCTCCACCTTCCATCACTTGACTCGGCCGGACTTCACCGCCTGGGACGTTACTTTGCTTGGTGCCTCTTTCAGCAGTTCGGCCTCCAATCCTTTTTTAACAACCGGCTGATTTTCCTGGTGGTAAACCGCCGTCTCTCTTCCTTCCTTATCGCAATCCTCTTTGCATCCTTTCATTGGCCAAATCCGGTTCTGCTGCCTTTGACCTTCGTCGGCGGCTATTTCATGGCTGACGTCTTCGCCCGCCATCGCAACATCATTCCTCTTGCCGCGGCGCAAGCTCTTCTCGGCTCAGCCGTGCCGTCTTGCTTTTCGCGCGCTTTGCATCATAATCTACGTGTAGGTCCGGGCTATTACTGGCCCTTGTAAGGCAGGCGACACTCGAGCGGGGTTCCTTCACTCGACATACGCTCCACGTCGCTGCCACACTCTAATCGTCTCGGGAGGCCAGCGATGCGCAAGATATTTTTGGCATCCTCCCTCGCTTTACTCCTTTTCCTGACCGCCTCTCCCGCCAGCGGTCAAGGTTCGGGGCGGGGCTTCAGTGGGATAACGGGCTCCGGCGGTCGCCCCGGCGGCCAGGCGCTTGGCAGCCAGAGTCGTGGTCACCTCTCCGCTCCTCGCGCTTTTTCTCGCCATCAGGGATTTTCAGGCGTTCCAGCTCCCGGTGCCCATTCCACCCGCCAGTTCGCAGCGCGGCCTGCTCCCTCGCGCTCCTTTGCCGGCGCCCCTTCTGGGATCTTTGCCGCGCATCCTGGCGGAACCATTCTGCCCTCCCAGACGCAAGTGACCGGATTCAGTGGCATCACCACCTTTGTCCCGCCCGGGTTGGGCTTTGACTCTTTCCATTCCGCTGTCGTTAATCGCGGCTTTCCTTTTACACGCTTCCCCCATCAGAACTTTTTTGCTTTCCATTTTAATGCCTTCTTCTCCCCCTGCCGCCACTGCTTCTTCGGTGGTCCTCTCGTTTCACAGGGCTTCTTCTTCCATCACCGGCGCCATTCCTTTTTCCCGTTCGTCCCATTCTTCCCCACCTGCATCGTCTTCTTCACCCCGGGCTTTATCAACGGCTCGCCCTTTCTTTTCGGCAATGGCCTTATCCTTGACGATTCGCCTCCTGGCAGGCTGGCTGCGACCGAATTTGTGGCCTCAAATTTTGCTCCAGGGTCGCAAGCCGGTTACAATCCCGCACCTCGACCTTCTCCTCCTCTTTTCTTGCTCGTCTTCAAGGATCATTCCATCTACGGTCTCACGGACTACCACATCAAAAACGGCCGCATGTACTACTCCACTTCCTACGGTGCCTTCAACTCAGTCCCGCTTGACCTCGTGGATCTCGATACCACGGTGCAGATGAACCGCGACCGCGGCTTCGATTTCTCGATCGAACCCCGGCCTGATAACAAACCTTAGCCACCCTGAAATCTCGTGTGTGAAATCACAAGGCAGCACCCCTGAGGGCAACCATCGCTTTGCAATCGATACCGTGTCCCCAGCAGAATTCCATCCGCAATCCTGTCCGGGTTATCCGCTGGCGGACGCTTTTCGACTTTCGCGTTTCCCTTTTCGAGCTTCGAATGTATGATCTCGCGGTTCCATCCTTCTCCAGTCTCCCCCAGCGGATAGTGGAGATGACCACAGCCACCGAACCGCGTGCAGCCGTCTCCATGAGGAGCCAACCATGAAAAAATGGGTCTTGATTGCAGTCGCCGTTTCGGTGGGTCTCATTGCCGTTGTTGCCCTTATTGGTGCCCTTCTCCCCAAGAACCACCTCGCTTCTCGCACCGTGCGCTTTAACCAATCGCCAGAGACGCTTTGGGAGTTCTTGACAAACCACCCCGCCGAGCCGTCCTGGCGCTCCGACTTGGCCCGTGTGGAACAACTCCCTGATGTGAACGGCCATGCCTTGTGGCGCGAGGTCTTCAAAAATGGAGAGGTTATGACACTGGAGACCGTCGAGGCCATCCCGCCCCACCGGTTGGTAAGGCGGATCGCCGATAAGAGCCTCCCGTTCGGCGGCAGTTGGACTATTGAGCGCGAAAAATTCGATCCTGGCAGCAGGGTTACGGTGATGGAGAACGGCGAGGTTTATAATCCGATCTTTCGCTTTGTGTCTCGTTTCATCATCGGCCATACGGCGACGATTGATCGGTACCTTGCGATGGTCGGGAAGAAGTTTGGCGAAGAGCCGAAGCCCGAGAAATAGACCTTGGAGCGGGAGACGGGAATCGAACCCGCGACATCGAGCTTGGGAAGCTCGCGTTCTACCGCTGAACTACTCCCGCTCTGCGTCTGAGCATAAGCGAAAATCATTCTGGAAAGCAACCCTGTACCCCGCCAGCGTTAGCGCAGGCGGCCCCTGGAATCCTGGCCCGACAGCGCTGCCGCAAGCCTATTCCACTTCCCCTGGCTTCGGAGAATTAGCTCGACCACTTCGCGCAAGGCTCCCTGCCCGCCTGCCAGACGAGTTACGTAGGCGGCCGCCCGTCTTACCTCTGGAACCGCGTTGGGCACCGCCATGGGCAAACCTACAATCTTCATCGGCCCCAAATCGCCCAGATCGTCCCCCACATAGGCCACCTCTTTTGGCGTCACCCCGCTCGTCCGCAAAATCTCGCCGAGCGCCTTCGTCTTGTCTTCTACACCCTGGCTCACAAAATCCATCTTCAACTCGCGTGCCCGCCGTTCCATAGCCTCCGAGCGCCGGCCGGTAATCACCCCGGTTCGGATGCCAGCTCGTCGGATCAGCTTCAGACCGGCTCCGTCCAGCGAGTGAAAGACCTTTGCCTCCGCCACCCTCCCCTCGCTAAGAGGCACAAGGTAAATGCGGCCGTCAGTCAGCACGCCGTCCGCATCCATCAGCAGCAGCTTGATTTCTTTCGCCCGTCGTGCGATTTTAGCTTTGGACTTTGGCATTGCCTGCTTTCTTCTCAGGCCACGGCCTTAACCGTGCCGTTCTCGGGCACAGGGAAGAGAGGCCTTCCGCCACTGGGGTCATTCCCTCACTGCCCTCGCTCCCAGCCACGCACGGTTCGGCCCAACTCCACCAGCTTCCCCAGCAGACCTCGCAACTGGCCAAGAGGCAATGCACTGGTCCCGTCGGAGAGGGCGGCAGCCGGGGCGTCGTGCACCTCCAAAAAAAGCCCGTCCACGCCGGCGGCCACGCCCGCTCGCGCCAGGGGCTCAATAAACTCCGGCTGGCCACCGCTCCTCTCGACTTCGCCCCCGGGAAGTTGTAGCGAGTGCGTCACATCGAATACAACCGGATAGCCAAACTGTCGCAGAATCGGAAACGCTCGCACATCCACCACAAGATTTTGGTAACCGAAACTTGTGCCGCGTTCCGTCAAAATAATCTTGTCATTCCCCGTGCTGCTCACTTTTTCAGCCGCCAATTTCATTTCCCAGGGGGAAACAAACTGGCCCTTCTTGATATTCACCACCGCGCCGCTCTTTCCTGCCGCCAGCAGAAGATCCGTCTGTCGGCACAGGAAGGCGGGTATCTGAATGACGTCACAAACTTCAGCCGCCGGACCAACTTGGCAAACTTCGTGCACGTCGGCAAGCACCGGCAGACCAAAAGATTGCTTGATCCCCTTGAGAATTCTTAACCCTTCTTTCAGGCCGGGACCCCGGTAGGAACGAATGGAAGAACGATTCGCCTTGTCATACGATGCTTTGAAAATCAAAGGCATGCCCGCTTCGGCAGATATCTCCGCCACGTTCTCGGCAACCATGCGCGCGTGGGCTTCCGATTCGATCACGCAAGGCCCCGCAATCAAGAAAAGAGGCTGCCCGCCTCCTATCCTGACGTTCCTCACCCGGATTTCCCGGACCTCCGTCATTCTCCATTCCTCAGCTAGGATCTTGCTGGGTCGGGACGCTGGGTGAACGCTGTCGTTCTCTGCGGTCGATGAAAGGACATCTTCGATCCAGCGGCGAGAGATTTGCCCTTGCCGAATTCCCGCGCTGCCCCCACAAAAGCCTTGAAGAGCGGATGCGGGTCAAAGGGCTTGGACTTGAACTCGGGATGGAATTGACATCCGAGAAACCAGGGCGAGTCTTCCAGCTCGACAATCTCGACGTACGTCCCGTCCGCCGTCGCGCCGGTAATTTTCAGCCCCTGCCCTACCAGCGTATCTTCGTACTCCCGGTTGAATTCGTAGCGGTGACGGTGCCGTTCCGAAATTTCCAATGTCCCATATGCCCGGTGGGCAAACGAGCCGTGCTCTATTTTGCATGGCCACGCGCCCAATCGCATGGTGCCACCCAGATCGTCAATGCCTCTCAATTCGCGCAACTTGTAGATCACCCGATGCGGCGTTGACGGGTCAAATTCAGAACTATCCGCGCCTTTGAGCCCGCATACGTGGCGCGCGTATTCGATCACCGCACACTGCATTCCCAGGCAAATTCCGAAAAAGGGCACCTTCTGCTCGCGGGCGTACTGAATGGCGTTGATCATGCCGGCGATGCCGCGCTTGCCGAAGCCCCCGGGCACCAGAATGCCATCAAGGTCTTCCAGTTGTCGCTCCCAATTCCCTTCCTCGACGCCCTCGGCTTCAATCCAGGCGATATCGGTCGCCAGGTGATGGGCCACGCCACCGTGGATGAGCGCCTCCGTCAGGCTCTTGTAAGCGTCTTTTAGTTCAACGTACTTGCCAACCACGCCGATCGTCACCCGACCTGAGGGATTGCCAATGTTGCGCGCAAGTTCTTCCCAAGCCCTCAGGTCACGCGGGCCCGCTTCCATGCGCAGCAGCTTCAAGAGCTGCTCATCCACGCCTTCCTCGGCCAGGACCAGCGGTACCTCATAGATCGATCCAACGTCCTTTGCCGTAATCACACCCTCTTCATCCAAGTTGCAAAACAGCGCGATCTTTGACTTGACCTCCCGCGGCATAGACCGATCCGTCCGACAGAGCAGGATATCCGGTTGGATGCCGATGGCGCGCAGTTCCTTGACGCTATGTTGCGTGGGCTTGGTTTTCAGCTCCCCGGCAGTGCGAATATGCGGCACGAGCGTGACGTGCACGAAAGCCGTATTCTCTCTTCCCAGCTCGTGGCGCATCTGCCGGATGGCTTCAAGGAAGGGTTGTGATTCGATGTCTCCCACCGTGCCTCCAATCTCAGCAATCACCACGTCCACGTCTTGCGACACTTTCTTGATCGCCGCCTTGATTTCGTTGGTCACGTGGGGAATCACCTGCACCGTGTTGCCCAGATAGTCTCCGCGCCGTTCCTTGGCGATGATCGCTTCGTAAATCCGGCCAGTCGTCCAATTGTGTTCCCGCGTCAACCGAGCGTGGGTGAAGCGCTCGTAGTGGCCGAGGTCGAGGTCCGTCTCGGCACCGTCATCGGTGACATAGACTTCGCCGTGCTGATACGGGCTCATCGTCCCCGGATCAACATTCAGATACGGATCGAACTTCTGAAGCGTAACGCGCAACCCTCGGCTCTCCAGCAGCGCGCCGAGTGACGACGCTGCCAGACCCTTTCCCAAGGAGGAAACCACCCCGCCCGTTATGAAAATGTACTTCACACTCATGCTCTTTTTCGACCTCCCCTCACACCGAGTTCGAAATCCACCGCCCACCCCTCCTCACTCACCCCCCCTTCAACTGCTCTTCCACTCGCGCCAAATCTTCCGGCGAATCTACGCTGATCGCGTCCCAATCGGTCTCGACCGCTAGGATGCGGTATCCGTTCTCCAGAATACGCAGTTGCTCAAGACCTTCCTCCTCTTCCAGTCTGCCGCGGGGAAGCTGGGGATATTGCAACAGAAAAGCGCGGCGATACACGTACAGCCCAATATGCTTGAAGAAGATTCCGCTCCCTGAGTGCGAATACGGAATGGCCGACCGGGAGAAATAGATAGCCCCACCGCTTATATCCGTCACCACTTTTACCACGCCCGGAGCTTGAACTTCGTCCATATTTCGCATCCGCGTCACGAGCGTGCTGACCTCAAACTCCTTTCCTTGCAAAAGCCGCTCGATCGCCAGGTCAATGGCTTCCGGCTTGATCAGCGGTTCGTCGCCTTGAATGTTGACGACTAGGTCGCAGGAGCGGGTCGCCGCCACCTCCGCCACTCGTTCGCTCCCCGATCGGTGCGTGGCCTTCGTCATCACCGCCCTTCCACCAAAGGATTCTACCTCCTGCGCGATCCTCAGATCGTCCGTGGCCACAAGCAACTGGTTGGGCAGGCGGGCCCGGGCCACCCTCTCATGGACCCGCTGAATCATGCTCTTGCCGCAGATGGAAGCCAGTGGTTTCCCCGGAAAGCGGGAGGAATCGTAGCGGGCCGGAATCACGGCCAGGACGGTCAGCGGACTCACGCTTGCATCCTGACAGGCATTTTATCCGGGAATAGATGCTACCACACCCGAGTTCGTTGTGCTACAATCGGCTGGCAGCGGAAATCTGAGGGCCACGGACAGGCAACTGGCCGCTATTTTGCCACTCGGACCGCCGAGCTGCCACCCGCTATGAAAGCTCGAACGGTCTTTGTGCTCGCTGGCCTCTCCTTCTTTCTTCTCGTTTGTCTCCTCACGCCGCCTTTCCTTTTGGCTGATGATCCTCCCGCGGCAGCCGTCCAGGCCATGCCCGGCCCTCTTTCGGAAAGGTCGTCTTCACGTTCTGGCCGCACTATCCGCGTGGACGTGGACTTGGTGCTCGTCAATGTGACTGTCACTGACCCTTTCAACCGCTTGGTGACCGGCTTGGAAAAAGAAAATTTCAAGGTTCTTGAAGACCAGGGGGAGCAGGACATTCTCCATTTTAGCAGCGAAGACGTGCCCATATCTCTGGGCGTTATCTTCGATGTAAGTGGCAGCATGTCCAATAAGCTCGATAAATCTCGCATGGCCGCTTTGCAATTTCTCAAGACCGCCAATCCCGCCGACGAGTTCTTTCTCGTCACCTTTTCCGATCGAGCTGTTCAGCAAACCTCTTTCACCAGCAGCGTGGAAGAAGTGCAAAGCAGGCTCATGTTTACTCGAGCAAAGGGCCGAACCGCCTTGCTCGACGGCATCTACCTGGGTCTCAACCAGATGCGCAGCGCGCACAACGCCCGCCGCGCTCTCCTCATCATATCGGATGGGGGAGATAACCACAGCCGCTACAATGAGAACGACATCAAGCGGTTTGTAAAGGAATCGGACGTGCAGCTCTACAGCATTGGCATCTTCAATCCCATCGGGACCCGACCAACCTCGGAAGAAGTCACCGGCCCGATGCTTCTCAGCAGCCTGACGGAGACGACGGGCGGAAGAAGCTTTGCTGTGCAGAACATTGATGATCTCCCGGACGTGGCCACCAAGATCAGTATTGAACTCCGTAACCAATACGTCATCGGCTATCGCCCACACAATCGCGCCAGGGATGGACGATGGCGTAAGATTCGGGTTAAACTACTTCCACCCCCTGGGCTGCCTCCCCTGAACGTCTACGCGAAGACAGGTTACTATGCACCGACAGAATAGCCTTCTTGGGCAGCGCCCTTGGAAATCCAAAAGGTCCGCGGCTCGGGGCATTTTCATATCCCTCCTCGTCGCCGCCTGCTTCCTTATGGTCGCCGGCGCCCCCGCACAGTCGCAAACCAGCAGGCCCTTGCAGCAAGCTCTCCCCCGCAGCAGCGGCGACTCGGACTACAAAATCGCCGTCCAGGTCGACCTGGTTGTTCTTCACGCCACCGTCACCGATCACAAGGGCCATCTCGTTTCCAACCTTGACCAGAACAATTTCAAGGTCTTTGAGGACAACATCGAGCAAAAGCTTAGCGTCTTCAGGCACGAAGATATCCCAGTGACCATGGGGCTCGTCATCGACAACAGTGGCAGCATGCGCGAGAAGCGCGATCGCGTGACCGCTGCTGCCCTGACCTTCGTGAAGACCAGCAACCCGCAGGACGAAGTCTTTGTGGTCAACTTCAATGACGACTACTACCTCGACCTGGATAAGGACTTCACAAGCGACCTTGGTGAGCTGAAGGATGCACTCGAGAAAATTGACTCCCGTGGCTCCACCGCTTTTTTCGATGCCGCCATCGGCTCCCTCGAACACCTCCGGAAAGGTCATCGCGACAAAAAGGTTCTGCTGGCCATCACCGACGGCGCCGATAACGCCAGCCGGTACAGTTTGGAAAAAACCCTTCAGTTCGCCCAGCAATCCGATGCTGTCATCTACGCTATCGGCCTCTTCGGAGAGGAAACTTCCCGCCAGCGCAACCGCGCTCGCAAGGCCTTGCTTCAGTTGACCCAGGCCACCGGCGGCCTTGCCTACTTCCCTGACTCGGTGGAACAGGTGGAGTCCATCTGCCGCCAGGTGGCTCACGATATCCGCAATCAGTACACTCTCGCCTATTATCCTTCGAACGCCAAAAAGGACGGGAGTTTTCGAACCGTCAACGTGGTGACCGTCTCGCCGAAGGGAGTGGGCAAGTTGTTTGTCCGCACCCGCACCGGCTACTTTGCCCAGCGCGGCCAATCCGCCGGCGGTATGTAGCCGGCCCTCGCTCAATGCCTTGAAATTTCACTCAAGAAACTTCTGCCGGTGGGCATCTGCAGGCCAAAATTGGCTGCGATCGTCTGCGCGATATCCGCTAAGCTGTTTCGTGTCCCCAGATTGATGCCGCGTTTTGCCCGGCGACCGTAGGCGAGCACGGGAGCATACTCCCGCGTGTGGTCGGTGCCTGGAAACCCGGGGTCGCACCCATGATCCGCAGTTAGCAACAGAAGGTCGCCATCCTCGAGTATGCCTATGACCAGCCCCAGCCCATCGTCACACTCTTCCAGCGCTCGGGCGTACCCTTCAATGTCGTTTCGGTGGCCGTAAAGCATATCGAAGTCCACCAGGTTCGTGAATATCAATCCCCCCGGCTGGTTTTCGATAGCCTCCATCGTCTTTTCGAGACCGTCCGCGTTGCCTTTCATCTTCGCGTAACCGGTGAGGCCGTGGCCGCAGAAGATGTCATGTATTTTCCCGACGCCAAAGGTGCTTATCCCTTTTTCGACCAGCCGGTCCAGCACCGTCGGTTCCGGCGGATCGATGGCGTAGTCCTTGCGCCGCTCGGTGCGCGTGAAGTTGCCCGGCCTCCCCAAAAAAGGCCGGGCAATCACTCGGCCAACCCGGTGCGGGCCGTCGAGCTGCTCGCGGGCGATTTCGCACATGTGATAAAGCTCCTCCACCGGAATGACTTCCTCGTGGGCGGCGATTTGAAACACGCTGTCCGCCGAGGTGTAGACAATCGGCCGCCCCGTTTTCATGTGTTCCCCGCCCCATTCTTTGATGATTTCCGTCCCGGAGGCCGGATGATTCCCCAGCACCTTGCGGCCGATCGCCTTCTCGAATCTCTCGATCACTTCTGGAGGGAAGCCTCGTTTGTAGATGGGAAAGGGTTTCTTCAGAATGATCCCGGCCATCTCCCAGTGTCCGGTGGTCGTGTCTTTTCCGGGAGAAAGAAGCGCCGCCCGCCCGTAGCAGCCTTCCGGCTCCGCAGGCGCCTCGAGGTGGGGCACCGGGCGAATGTTGGCAATTCCCAACCGCACCAGGTTGGGTATTTGGAGCGGCCTCGAGGCCGCTACATGGCCCAGCGTGTCGCTTCCCTCGTCGCCCCATTCCGCCGCATCCGGCATCGCGCCGATGCCGACGCTGTCCAGCACGATTAGGATCACTCGCTTGAAGGCCACCGAAGCTGCCCCTTCGCGCTATGGCATTCCCTTTCAATCTACCACAAACGCCCGTCATTCCACCCGGCCCTCTTTGACTTGGATGGAGCCTGACCTTATAATCGTATGTTTTCGCATAGTGCCCTTGACCGCACTGAGGAGCGGCATCCTCGTGCAGCCCAAACTTTGTGGCTCCTGTGCCGGAACGACGCCCCACCACCGAATCGATTGTCGTCAAGGGCGCCCGTGTCCATAACCTGAAAAACATCGACTTCGAAATCCCCCACGATGCCATCACTGTTGTGACCGGCGTCTCTGGTTCCGGCAAGTCCAGCCTCGCCTTTGACACCATTTATGCCGAAGGTCAACGGCGATACATCGAATCCCTCTCGGCCTACGCCCGCCAGTTCCTCGAGCGCATGGAGAAGCCAGACGTCGATGAAATTACCGGCATCGCCCCGGCGGTGGCCATCAAACAAAAGAATACCTCGCGAAATCCCCGCTCGACCGTTGCCACCGCGACGGAAATCTATGACTATCTCCGCCTGCTCTACGCCCGCATCGGAAAGACCTTTTGCCTGAAATGCGGTACAGAGGTCCGCAAGGACACCGTCGAGGAAATAGCTGATGTGGTCTTGGCTTTGCCCGAAGGCACCCGCTTTTCTCTCCTATTCGGCGTGCTCTTGCCCGACAGGAAGGCTGCCGGTCATTCCTCCACCGGACGGCAAGGCCCGCCGGGACTTCGCCCTGCACCCTCCGCCCTGGGTCCCCGGCGAAAAACGGGGACGCCGGTTGAATCAGAAACTCTGGCCGAGGTCCTGGATCGGCTTCGCCACCGCGGCTTCAACCGGCTATTCCAGAACGGCCAACTCTTCGAGTTTTCTACCCCGGAATCTCTCCTCGACCTCGACTTCAGTAAGCCTCTGTTCGTTCTTGTGGACAGGCTTGCCGTCTCGCCCGATGTACGGGCCCGCCTGATCGACTCGATTGAAATCTGCTATAAGGAGGGCCGCGGCGAAGCGATTCTCGAGTTGGTGCCCCGCCCTGAGCAACCAGACAGTCCGCGACGCCTCGTTTTCAATGAGCGCTTCGAGTGCAAGTGTTGCCGAACGCCGTATCAGGAGCCCGAGCCACAGCTTTTCTCCTTCAACAGCCCTTATGGCGCCTGTCCCCGCTGCCAGGGCTTCGGGAACACGATTGACTTTGATTTGGACCTTGTCATTCCCGACAAGAGCAAATCGCTGGCTGAAGGCGCGGTCGATCCCTGGAACAAGCCTCGTTACCGTTCCATGTTCACGGAAATGAAGCGCTCTGCCCGCCAGCGAGGCGTTCCCCTCGATCTCCCTTTCTCCCGTCTCTCAGCAAAGGACCAACGATGGGTCATCGAAGGCGATGACATTTTCCCCGGCATCAAGGGCTTTTTTGCCTTCCTCGAACGGAAGAAATACAAGCTTCACGTCCGCGTCTTCTTGAGCCGGTATCGCGGCTACGCCACCTGCCCGGAATGTCACGGTACCCGTCTCCGCGCAGAAGCCCGGGCTGTCAAGATAACGGGAAAGACCGTCACCGAAATCTGTCAGCTCTCGGTCGAAGAGGCGCGCGCCTTTTTTGATCAACTGGAGCTGACGCCCGCCCAGGCCACAATCGCAGACAAAGTCCTGGTGGAAATTCGCCAGCGCCTCCGTTTCCTGGATGACGTCGGCGTGGAATACCTGACGCTGGATCGTTTGGCTTCCTCGCTATCGGGCGGCGAGGCCCAGCGCATCCAGCTCGCCACATCGCTTGGTTCCAACCTTGTCGGCGCTCTCTACGTTTTCGACGAGCCCTCCATCGGCCTTCATCCACGCGATACCGGCCGCCTCATTGAAATCCTCCGCCGCCTCCGGGATCTCGGCAACACCATCCTCGTGGTGGAACACGATCCGGACATCATTCGCGCCGCCGACCACATCCTCGACCTCGGCCCGGGCGCCGGCGAACTGGGCGGAGAACTGGTGGCCCATGGCTCCTTCCAGGAAATCGTCGCCAACCAGCGCTCTCTCACCGGCCGCTACCTGGCTGGCGACTTGCGCATACCCGTCCCCTCCGTCCGCCGCCGCCCCAACGGTAATTTCCTCCGCATCTTTGGCGCTCGCAGCCACAACCTCAAAACCATCGACATTAGCATCCCCCTCAACCTCATGGTGACCATTACCGGTGTCTCCGGCTCGGGCAAGTCCACCCTCGTGCATGATGTCCTTTACCGCGCCATGCAAGCCAAGAAACTCACCGGCATCGCCCCCATAGACTGCGATCGTTTGGAAGGCCACTTGTTCGTTCAAGAAGTCGTTCTGGTGGACCAATCGCCTATTGGGCGATCACCCCGCTCGAATCCCGTGACCTATTTGAAGGCGTTCGATTCCATTCGCGAGGTTTTCGCCGCCACTCCCGATGCCAAAAAGCGCGGTTACTCCGCCGGCCATTTTTCCTTCAACATCCCGGGCGGTCGGTGCCAAACCTGTCAGGGTGACGGGACCGTGACGGTTGAGATGCAGTTTCTGGCTGATGTCGAACTCGTCTGCGAAGAGTGCCGCGGCGCCCGTTTCAAATCGGGCATTCTCGATGTCCACTACCGCGGCAAAAACATCCACGACGTCCTTCAGCTCACTGTCAAAGAAGCTCTCGCCTTCTTTTCGATTGTCCCGAAAGTCGTCCACCGCCTTCGCATCCTCAATGAGGTCGGCCTCGGCTATTTGCGCCTGGGCCAGTCAGCCACCACCTTGTCCGGCGGTGAGGCGCAGCGTTTGAAGCTCGCCGCTCATCTAACCCATGAGACGAGCGAGAAGGTTCTCTACTTGTTCGATGAGCCGACCACCGGCTTGCATTTCGATGACATCCAGAAATTGCTCGCTGCATTTCGCCGACTGGTCGAAGCGGGCGGTTCGGTCTTGATTATCGAACACAACCTTGAGGTCATCAAGGCTTCCGATTGGGTCATTGACCTTGGACCGGAAGGCGGCGAGCGAGGCGGATATCTTGTGGCCTGCGGAACTCCTGAGCAAATCATCAAGAACAACCGTTCCCACACCGCAAAGTATCTGGCGCGCGCCCTCAATAACCAGCACGTATCCCTGGCAACGAACCTTAAATGAAAGCAGCGACTTGCTAGGCCCTTCCACCCAGTCCGGGGAGGGCGCACAAATGAGGAGTGGCGCCGGGAGATTGAAATCTTTCTCCACGCTCTGTTGGTCATGGCGGATGGGAAGGCGCCAGGAATGCTGAATCGTTCAGCTCTTTTGGCGGCGTTCGCAGGGTTTCTGTTCGCCTGCGTCTGTCCGATGCACAGCCTAACCCTGTCCCCTACCGTGCTGCACCGGGTGCAGCAGCCAACGCCCGCTACCCCACTACAGACAGGACAGGCCACGCCCGTTGCGCATCCACTGCTCGAGCGAGCCCAAGCCGCTATGGAAAGCAAGGATTTTGCCCGCGCTGTCGAATGGCTGGAGCAATTCCTGGCGACCCATCCGGATCATGTTCCTGCCCGGTTCAATTTGGCCTACTCTTATGCGGAGCTGAAGCGCTATGCCGATGCCCGCAAGAACTATGGGGAAGTCTTGAAGAGGGATCCAGGCCTTCATCAGGCCAATTTGAATCTGGGTCTGATCCTGCTCGCGCAGCAGGATTTCTCCTCGGCTGTGGCCCCATTCGAGAAAGTCGTGGCCAGCAATCCTGCTGAAGCCCGTGGTCGCTATCTGCTCGCCTTTGCCTTGGAAAAATCGGGTAAGCTGGCGGAAGCTGCGGAACACTATCGTGCCGGATCACGGGAGGATCCGAAGAACCTTGACTTCCATCTTTCCTTGGGTCGGGTGGCCTACGAGCTGAAAGATTTTAATAAGGCCGAATCGGAATTTCGGGCAGCGCAGGCTTTGCGGGAGGATTCGGCCGAGGCCAGACTTGGCCTGGGCGAAACCTTGCTCGCGCAAAATCAGCTCGCTGCTGCCGCCATCGAATTCGATCGTTACTTATCCCTTAAACCGGAAGATGGCGATGCCCGGCTGCGTTTGGCGGGCCTGTACCTTGACCTCATTCAGCCAGAGAAGGCTTTGGAGACACTCCCTGCGGCTTCAGCCGACCAGCAAGCCAGCCCGACGTGGAAGGAAACAGCGGCCCGATCTTACGCTATGCTCAAGCGCTGGCCTGAGGCCGTTCGCCTTTATCAAGATCTTGCTCTCGCCCGTCCCAACGACGCAGCCACCTTTGCCGCCCTGGGGGAAGCTCTCCTGAAAGCCCGGCAGTTTCAGGCCGCGGCCGGCGTGCTTGAGCGCACCCTGCGTATGGAGCCTTCTCCGCAGGTCGGCAGCGAAGCGCGTCGAAATCTTGTGTCTGCCCACTATTTGGCAGCCGACTACCCGGCCGCGCTCGCAGCACTGGATTCTCTAGCCGCTCTCGAACCTCTTCCCGCGATCCTGTTCTTTGTTCGTGCGAGCTGTTACGATCATCTGCGGCAAACCAAAGCAGCCATAGATAGCTACCGAAAGTTCTTGGCGCTGGCTGACGAGAATCACCCGGACCAGGAATTCCAAGCTCGACATCGCTTGATCGCTCTGGAAAGAGAACTCAGGCGCAGGTAATACCGCGTGTTCCTTTGTCGCCCAACAGCCTTGCCTGTCTTTCTCCTGTTGATCTGGCCCGCGCTCGCCACTGACCAGCAATTGGCTGAGCTTCAACGCAGATTTGGCCTTCAGAGGGATCCTGTGCGACGAGCGCAATTCTTCAGCAAGAAACTGGGACCGGCGCTAATTTCGGCAGTCGCTGACCTTTATCGCTCCGGCCCGCTGGACGCCGCCAATGCCCGAGTACAATCCTACGTGGAACAGGTCGCCCATCTCTCCGACGAATTGAACCGCGCTGTTCGGGACCCGGAGCGCCACGTCGGCGGCTTCAAGCAGTTGGAACTTCACCTCCGCAACGCCCTTCTGAGATTGCGGGATGTGAGCGCAAGCCTGCCATTTAGCGACAGGGATCAATTGAAGAAACAAATAGACCGTTTGGAACGCATACATTCTGACCTGTTCGCGAAACTTTTTCCCCGAACTCCCCGGACAGAAAAAGAAAGGCCCCGTTGAGAGAAAGACGAACGTGAAAAAAGTCGTAGTACTGCTGGTTCTGCTTGGCCTGGGGACGGCCACCGGTGGCGGCCAGGTTCCACGGAAGGAGGACCTGACCGACGAGGAGCAAGACCTCATCCGCGCCACCGGCCTCGACCCTGTCGCCCGCATTAAGCTCTTTCTCAAATTCGCTGCTGACCGGTTGCAGAAGTTCCAGGCCGCCGCCGCTTCCTCGGAAACAAGAGATCGCTCAGCTACTCTAAACGACTTGCTGAGTGCCTATTCATCCTGCGTGGATGAAACGACCGATACCTTTGATTTGAATCTCGGCCGCCGGATTGACCTGAGAAAGGCGATTCAGGTGGCTCGCCAGCAATTGCCCGGCTTCTTGGCACAGCTCGAGGAGTTCAAACAGAGGGGGACCCCGGACGCGGAACTCGTGCGCGATACCCTCGAGGATTCTATCATCGCTACTCAGGAGGCGATTGCCCAGGTGGACACAGCCGCCAAAGAGCAGCCAGCTCCTAAAAAACCTAAGAGAGGGGATAATAAGAATTGAGCCGCTGCTCTCTCCCCTTCCCTGCCGGCCCTGCCATCTTTCGTCGGACTTTTCGCAAGCTGCGCCTCCGCCGACCCATACCGGCATTTGAGGTCGAGTTCTTTCCCTATTCCGATCTCACCCACACCATTCGTCTCCGACGGGGATTGGCTTTCGTCCGGCTTGCCACCTTGATGCAAGACGCGCCGCGGCCTGTCCTGGAATCCCTGGCAGCCATGCTTCTCGACCGGCTCTACCGCCGCAGCGTGCCAAAAGCGGTTTCCACGCCCTACTTGAGCTTTGTTCGTTCGCTTCTTCTTCAACGCAAGTTAGTTCATCACAAGCGCCGATTCGCCTCCAAGGTCTGCCAGCCGGTTGGAACATTTTATGATTTACGGCAGCTCTTCTCCCGGTTGAATCGCATCTACTTCGAAGGTCGCTTCAGGAGGCCGCGCCTTGGCTGGACGGGCCGGCAGGCTTGCACTCGGCTCGGCCGCTACGATCCCATTCCCCAAGCAATCACCCTCAGTTCTTTCCTCGACCGACGACCGGTTCCCCGATATGTCGTCGAGTTCGTGCTGTTTCATGAAATGCTTCATATGACGCACCCGGGCCAGCATAATCTTTGTCGCTCGTATTTCCATACCCGAGAATTTCGTAAGGAGGAAAGGCGCTTTCGCCGCTACGCTGAGGCGCGAGCCTATCTTGGACGTATGTGCTAAAGTGCCCTCCCTCTTGGTTGGAAACTTCCGCAGGGCGGGGACAGCTTTCAGGCTGCAACCCAATGGAAATCCGTAGGAAAGCATGGTCGGCTCAAGCTTTCCGCCTGCATGATCGCTGGTCTGCGCTTTACTCGGGTGCCTTCGCGGGTGCCTTTTTTGCCTGCTCGTGTCCCAGTTCGGCAATCCGCTTTTTCGCCCATCTCGCCTCCTTGCCCGTGGGGAGAATTTCGAGGTATTTCCGATAGGCGCGCAAGGCATCTACCGGCCGGAGGGCTTTTTCATACGATTGGCCGAGCCGAAAATAGGCCAGCGCATAGTTCGGCTTGAAATAGACCGCCTCCTCGAAACGGCTGATCGCGGCGTCATAGTTCTTCCGCCTCATATAGAACTCGCCAACTTCCACCGCCTTGGCTGCTCGCAAGGGATCAAAAGGCGCGTCTTCTTGCTGCGCCTGCGCAAACACATTCCCGCCGAGGCACGTCCAGAAAACCACCATGGCCAGCACGCGCCTGCAAGTCACCCCTGCTTCCTTTCTGGCGAACGCTTCGATGGTTTGCTATAGTGAAAAGTTGGCTGCGAATGAAGCTCTGCCGCCATGGAGTTGCCCGAAAAAGCCGAAACCCTCCCTCTCCAGCCCGGAGTTTATCTGTTTCGGGATGCCCTTGGCAAAGTCCTCTACGTTGGCAAAGCAAAAATCCTCCGCCATCGGGTCAGGTCCTATTTCCTCGGATCGCGCGTCGCCGATGCTAAGACCGGCTCTCTTTGCAGGGAGATCGCCGACCTCGAATATGTCGTAGTGGACAATGAACGAGAGGCACTTGCCCTCGAGCACAACCTCATCAAACAGCACAAGCCGAAATTCAACGTCCTTTTGCGCGACGACAAAACCTATCCGTATATTAAGCTGACGGTTCAAGAAAAATATCCTCGCGTTTACGTAACACGCCGGATCAAGAAGGATGGCGCGCAATATTTTGGACCGTACTTTCCCGGCCGCCTGGCCCATCGCATTGTCCATCTCATCCACCGCCACTTCCAGATTCCTTCATGCACCGTGGACCTCACTCGCTTTCACCCCCGGCCCTGCCTCCAGTACTACATCAAGCGTTGCCAGGGGCCCTGCGTCCAGGGCCTCACCGCTGACCAGCGCTACGCCGAAACCGTGACGGATTTGCGTGCCTTTCTGGAAGGACGTCTCAGCGAACTCATCTCCGCCCTCGAAGCCAGGATGCTCCAGGCCTCCAACGCCGAGCGCTTTGAGCAGGCCGCTGCCTATCGCGATCTGGTTTCTACCGTTCGCCAGGTGGCAGAGCGACAAAAGATGGCCCGCGCCGATGGCGACGATACCGACATTCTTGGGTATTTCCAAGAGCGTTCGCTGGCTGCCGTCAATCTGTTTCACCTCCGCGGCGGGCGGGTGGTCGACCGGCAGGAATTTTTCTGGGAGGATATGGATGAATTCGATCCTGCCGAATTCTTTTCCGGCTTGCTGAAGCAGATCTATCTCGATGCCGCTTACGTACCTCGCTTCATTCACATCCCGGTGGAATTTGAAGACCTGGATCTGCTGGAAACGATTTTGACCGCGCGCTCCGGTCATCGAGTCGGGATCGTGACCCCGCAGCGCGGCCCCAAGCGGGCGCTGCTTCAGCTCGTCGCCAAGAATGCTCAATACTCCTTTGATCACCGTTTTCGCGTCTTGAAGCCCGCCGCCAGGGTAATCTTGGAAGCGCTGCAGACGGCCCTGATGCTTCCCCGGCCCCCGCGCCGCATCGAAAGCTTCGACATTTCCCACATCCACGGCGTCGAAACGGTCGCATCGATGGTGGTCTGGGAAAACGGCAAGATGAAGAAGTCGGACTATCGAAAGTTCATCATTCGCCAAAGAGCGGGAAATGATGATTTCGCCAGCATGCACGAAGCGGTATTTCGCCGCTATCGCCGTTTACAGTCGGAGAACAAGCCTTTCCCTGACATGATTCTCCTCGACGGTGGCCTCGGCCAGCTCCACGCTGCCAGCAAAGCCCTGGAAGACCTCCAGGTCATCAACCAGCCATTGGCCAGCATCGCCAAAAAAGAAGAAACCCTTTACGTTCTCGGCCAGGAAAGCGAGCCCATTCATTTGGAGCGCCATTCTCCGGTACTCCATCTCTTCCAGATGATCCGGGACGAAACCCACCGCTTTGCCGTAACTTTCCATCGGCAGCGCCGTTCCCGCCGCGAGCTTCGGTCGAAGTTGGTCGAAATCCCCGGCATCGGCGAGCAGACCGCCCTCAAGCTGCTCCGCGCCTTCGGTAGCCTCGACGGAATCCGGCGAGCATCACCCGCCGATCTTTCGCGCTTCCTCAATCGCCGCCAGGCCGAAAAAGTCCGCGACTACTTGTCTCCGCTAATCCCTCCCGCTCGCTTGAGCGACAGCCCGAACGAAAGTCAATGACCCGCTCTCTTGCCTCTGCTTGCTCTCACTGGCCAGCGGTGTTAGCATGAAGTTGCCAGCCCAGGGAGGTGTTGTCATGAGCGAAAATGCAGGCGCCAGGTTCAGCTACTTCCTCGTCGGACTTGGCATCGGCGCGATGATCGGCATCCTTTTTGCCCCACGTACCGGGAAAGAAACCCGCGAATTCCTCGCCGAGCGCACGGAAGAAGGCAGGGATGCTCTGCTGCGCAAGAGCCGCGACGTGCGGGAGCAGGCCGAAGAGTATGTCGAGCGCGCCAAGGACGTGGTTCGCAAGCAGAAGGATCAGATTTCCTCCGCCATCGAGGCCGGCAAGCAGGCCTACCGCGAGGAAAAATCCAAGGCTTCTTGATCTTGCTCCTGAGGACGTGACATGGATACGCTGCTCGGAGTCTTCATCGCGGTAACCGCGCTCGCCGTCATTCTCCAAATGTTGATCCTCGCGGGAATGTACCGCCACCTCCAGGCCCTCAGCCGGGAGTTTCGCAAGCTCTCCGCCGATTTCGACGAAAAGGTCACCCCGGTGCTGAGTGGCATCCGCGCCGTGGTCAGCGATTCCCAGCGAGGTATTTCCAGCATCCTCGCCAATGCTGCTGACATCAGTCAGCGCGCTCGCGACCAGGTCATCCGCTTTGACTCGGTGATGGCCGACGCAGCCGATCGGCTCCGCTTGCAGATCATCCGCGTGGACCAGATGTTGTCGGTCGCTCTCGGCCGCATTGAGGAAACCGGCACCACTGTGCGCCAAAATGTGCTCGCCCCGATTCGAGAGGCCTCGGCGCTCATCCATGGCGTCAAGACCGGTCTGGACTTCATCCTTTCGCGTCGCAAATCCTCCCCGGTCGAGCGGGCGCAACAACATCAGGACGAAGAACTCTTTATTTGACCTGGCAATGCCTTCCCGGCCTGCCCCCCTGCCGGCGGCGTGCGGCCCGGTTCCTCTCTCCATGAAAAACATCTCCGGCAGCCGCGCCCTGGTGTTGGTTTTCGCCAAAGCGCCTGCGCCCGGAAAAGTCAAAACACGCCTCATGCCAAAGCTTTCGGCCGCCAGGGCCGCAGCGATCCATCGAGCTTGTTTGGCGGATGTGCTGTGTACCGTCGCCAGCCTGCCTCATCGAATCGAAAAGTGTGTTCTCTTTGCCGGTTCGCCTTCTGTCGTTCGCCGGCTCAAGGTTGGAACTCTCCCAAAAAATATTTCCGTTGGTTCACAGTCGCGTGGCGACCTGGGGCGGAAGCTCGTCATCGCCTTGCGGGGTTTCTTCCGCTCTGGCGTCAAACGCATTGTGGTGCTCGGGACCGATACGCCCTGGCTGAGCCGCGAACGGATTCTTTATGCTCTCCGCTTGCTCTCCCGGACCGAGGTGGTTCTCGGTCCCACCGGAGACGGCGGCTACTATCTCATCGCATGTCGCCGCCTCATCCCCGAAATGTTCTCCGGCATTGCGTGGGGCACCAGCCGGGTGATGGCGCAGACAAAAATCCGGTTGCGGACGCTTGGCGTCCCATGCCATCTGCTTCCTGTGGACTTTGATTTAGACAGGCCGGAAGACCTTGAAAAATGCCGGCGCAGACTCTCTCTACCCCGCGCAAGAGGAAAGAGACCCGCTCCCGCTCTTTTCAAGACGTTGCGCTTGATCAGGCAGGAACAGTCTCCACCCAGCCGCCCCCGATGACTTTCTCCCCGTCATAGAAGACGGCCGCCTGACCGGGTGTGATGGCTCGCTGCGGTTCGTCAAACACGATGCGGGCGCGTCCCTCATCGAGCGGTGCTACCTTTGCCGGCGCCGGGACATGCTTGTGGCGGATCTTGGCTTCCACCCTGACAGGTCCTTCCGGTGGCGCTATAGAAATCCAGTTGACCTCGCGTGCGATACAACTCTGCTGATAGAGATCTGTCTCCTCGCCCACTGTTATCTGTCCTGCGGCTGCGTCCACCCCAACAACGTAGAGCGGCTGACCAGTGGCGATGCCAAGGCCTTTGCGCTGGCCAACGGTATATTGATGCACGCCGCCGTGCTTTCCCAGCACCTCCCCCGCCTTCGTCACTACCGCGCCTCCGCCCCGCAAGAGCTGGCCGTTTCCCTGCTCGGCGACGTAAGCCTCAATGAACTGCGCGTAGTCGCCCGTCGGCACGAAGCAAATCTCCTGACTCTCCCGCTTGTCCGCCACCGGCACTTGGTGATCCCGGGCCACCTCGCGGACCCGTTCCTTGGTCATTTCTCCCAGAGGAAATATGGCCCGCCCAAGCTGCTCCTGCGAGAGCCCGAAAAGGAAGTAGGACTGATCCTTGCTTTTGTCCACCGCCCGCAGCAACTGATAGCGGCCTGTCCCGGCATCATACCGGATGCGCGCGTAGTGGCCGGTCGCCAGCTTTTCCGCGCCCAGTTGACAAGCCATGACCAAAAGCTCATCAAACTTGATCCAATTATTGCAGAGGGTGCAAGGAATAGGCGTGCGACCGGCCAGATAGTCGCGAACAAAAGGCTGCACCACCTTTTCTTCAAACTGTCGCTCGAAATTCACCACGTAGTAAGGAATGTTCAGGTGCTCAGCCACGCGGCGGGCATCATAGACATCATCAATCGAGCAGCAACGTCCCCTCACGCCGTCCGGAACGTGGTAGCGGCCGGCCAGGCGTCGCTGGTTCCAAAGTTGCATCGTCAGGCCGACGATGCGCCGGCCCTGCGCGCGCAAAATCGCTGCCGCGGTGGAGCTATCCACCCCGCCGCTCATGGCGACGACAATTTCGGGCTGCATTACCTCAGACATTTGCGGTTGTTGGCTTCCTGTATAGCGGCGAGAGTTCTCTCAAGCGGTGCACCGTCTCGGGTAGCACCTCCACGGCATAGGCAACGTCTCCCGCCACGTTAAGGTGCCCGAGGCTGAATCTCAAGCTGGCGCGAGCAATCTCTGGCGGCTTGCCGATCGCCGTCAAGACATGGGAGGGTTCAATCGCCCCGGAGGAGCACGCTGCCCCCGTCGAACACGCCACCCTCTTCAGATCCAGAGCAATTACGAGCGCTTCTCCTTCGATAAATTCAAAATAGATGTTGGTGGTGTTCGGCAAACGGCGCTCCCGGCTTCCATTGACGCCCGTCTGGGGAACCGTTGCCAGGATTTCTTCTTCGAGCCGATCCCGCAGCCCGCCAATCCGCACTGCTTCCCCAGCTTGCTCCCTCCTCGCCAGCTCAGCCGCCTTACCCAGCCCGATAATTCCGGCAACGTTTTCTGTTCCGGGACGCAGATCGCCTTGATGGTGGCCGCCGTAGAAGAGCGGCTCGAGATGAACACCGCGGTGAACATAGAGCGCACCGACACCCTTCGGCCCATGCAGCTTGTGGCCGGAGATTGAAAGCAAATCCACCCCGAGCTTCCTGACATCCAGAGGCAGCTTCCCCGCCGTCTGCACCGCATCCGAGTGGAAATAGACGTCAGCTTCTCGAGCAATCTTCCCGATCTCTTCGATCGGTTGCAGGGTCCCCAGCTCGTTGTTCGCATGCATCACGGTGATCAGGACGGTTTCCGGCCGGATCTCCCGGCGGACATCTTCCGGGTCCACAATGCCGTCGCTCCCCACCGGGACATAGGTAACGTCCACTCCCGTTCTCTCCACGTGCTGGCACGCATTCAACACCGCGTGGTGTTCGATCGCCGACGTAATGACGTGTTTCGTCCCGCCCTGGTCGAGCTTGGCAGCGCCCACCACGCCAAAGATCGCCAGGTTGTCGGATTCCGTTCCGCCGCTCGTAAAAACAATCTCCTTCGGCTGAGCGCCGACGAGCGCTGCCACTTCTGCCCGAGCGCGTTCGACCCCCGCCCGGGCTCGCTGGCCAAAGCTATGGATGGACGACGCATTGCCGTATTCCTCCGCCAGGTACGGCGTCAGCGCTTCCAGCACCTCCGGGCGTATCGCGGTCGTCGCGTTATTGTCCAGGTAAACCCTGCGCATCTCTCGTCCACTCGCGCTAGTTGCTTCTATTTCCGCTGAATATTCACGTTACGCGGAGACCCGGGCAAAGTCAAGACGACAAGTACCGTTCCGTCTGCTCTCGAAGCCTGCTTTTGCCGTCCCTTGACTTCACCCTTCCCGTTTGGTTACTTTGCCTTTGCGTCTTGCTTGAGGAGTCGAGTTGGCCCATCAACCCATCATCACCCTGACCACCGACTTCGGCAGCTCCGATCACTTTGTCGGCGTGATGAAGGGCGTCATTCTGAGTATCAATCCTCAAGCCTCTATTGTGGACATCTCGCATCAGATCCAGCCCTATGACCTCCTCGACGGCGCCCTCACGATCGCCCAGGCCTACCCTTATTTTCCGCCGGCCAGCATCCACGTTGTTGTGGTGGATCCAGGCGTGGGGAGCGAACGACGCCCCATCCTTGTGAGCAGCGACAAGCACTACTTTGTTGCCCCCGACAACGGAGTTCTTTCCGTTGTGCTCGACCGCGAACCCGGAGCCACGGTACGCCACATTACCTCGGAGCACTACTTCCTGAGTCCGGTGAGCAACACCTTTCATGGACGCGATGTTTTTGCTCCCGTCGCAGCCTATCTGAGCAAGGGGGTGGATACATCCCGTTTCGGAGAGATTGTTACCGAGTGCGTCCGCGTTCCGCTGCCGCGGGCTCAGCGTGTCGGCGAGAAGGAGATCAAGGGGGTGATTCTCAAGGTTGACAATTTCGGCAATTGCCTGACCAATATCACGCCCGAGGATGTGCCGGAACTCTTCGCCAGCTCGCCCCCGCCTTTTCGTCTCGTCACCGGAAAAAAAGAAATCAATAAGCTCTTCCTCTCCTATGCCGCCGGCCCCGTGGACGAGCCTTTTGCCATCCTCGGCAGCTCCGGTTATCTGGAGCTTGCCACCAACCGCGCGCATGCCGCCCAACTCCTCGGCGCCCGCCGCGGCACGGAACTTTCCATTTTCCTCGAATAGTCTCTCTCGCTGTGCTCGGGGAGCCTGATCCCGGGAGCGCTGGCCAAAAAACTCTGGAGCTTCTGCCGCTCGATCGAGGGCCCCTGCTATGACTACTCCGCTTTCTCTTCCTCGGCCGGCGGTTCGAGCTTCGTCTTCTGCCCCCGCACATGCTCATTGAACCAGTTCATCAGCCGATAGGCGCAATCGCGCTGGAACCGAGGCTCGTTGAACCCGTGCCCTTGTCGCGGGTATTTGACCATTTGCACGGGAACGTTCTGTGCCTTCAGAGCTTCGTAAAGCTCCTCCCCCTGTGAAAGGGGAACCCGCACGTCGCTCATCCCATGCAAGATAAGTGTTGGCGTGCTCACACCCTTCACGTTGAACATCGGCGAATGCTTGAGATACGCCGACTGCTGCTCCCACGGAAAGCCGCCAAAATATTGGGGCAGGAACGGCGGAATGTCAGCCGTGCCGAAAAAGCTGTAGAGGTTCGTGACCGCCGCCCCGGGCGAGGCCGCCCGGAATCTCTTTGTCTGCGTGATGATCCATGAGGTCATGTAGCCACCGTAGCTCCAACCCATCACTCCCATGCGGTCCGCGTCGGCCATTCCCTTCTCGATCAGGTAGTCCACACCGGCCATGATGTCGCGATAGTCCCCGCCACCCCAATCCTGGAAGTTCGCGCGGCGGAAGGCCTCGCCATAGCCGCCGCTGCCGCGAGGATTCGGCAACAACACCACGTACCCCTCGGTCGCAAAAGCCTGCGCGGGGTAAACGTAGCGTCGCGCCGTAAAACCTTGGCTAAACACCCCCGCCGGCCCGCCGTGGACGATGACCAGCAACGGATAGCGGCGTCCTTCCTCGTATCTCGCTGGCTTGACCAGAATGCCTTCGATGGTAAAACCATCCGTGCTGGGCCACCGGATGACCGACATGGAGGACATCTCCGCCACCTCAAACGGCTGCTGGACTTTGCTCACCTCCCGGAAGTTCTTTCCCGTATCGGTGGAAAGGATCACGGTTGGTGGCGTCGCCAGGGCAGCTCGAACGGCCGCGACGCTCCGCCCATCGCGGGCAACGTCAAAACTCGAATAGACAAATTCTCCTGCGGAGATCTGTTGCACTGCGCCTCCCTCGACGCTGAGGGAAAACAAGTGAGCTTGCGTTTTTGCGTCGCCCGAAAACAGGATAGTGCGCGAATCCGGCAGCCAGCGGAAATCGTTTACCTCTTCGTCAAATGCTTTCGATACGATCTTCGGTTCGCCCCCTGCCGCAGGAACCACCGTGAGGTAACGGTTGGCGATCCAATCCACCTGGCCGCGTGTGGAAAGGAAGGCGACTGTCTTCCCGTCTGGTGACCATCTCGGATCGGTATTGGCGCCATCCCAGGTCGCCAGGTCGCGCGTCGTTTCGTCAGCCACCTTGATCGCCCGGATCTTGGAATGAAACCCATCGTGGACTTTGGGAGTTGGCTGAACCGAATAAGCGATTGCGCTTCCATCGGGAGACCAGCTCAGGCGGGTCACATGCGCGTCCTCTTTGCCCAACTGTCGTGGTTTCCCCCCGCCGGCAGCAATGACGTAGAGACGCGCGAAACGGAAGGCTTTGTCCACCTCAATCCAGTCATCCTTGCGCTTCTCTCGCTTCTTCTCATCCTCCGTCGGCCGATCAGCGGAAAGGTAGGCGACGCTCTTCCCGTCGGGTGACCATTCAAATGCGCTTACTCCCTCTTCCGCGTCCGTAAGCTTTTGTGCTTCGCCTCCACCCACCGAGATGACCCAAATTTGCGTCTTGGGCTTCTTGCCCTCTGCTTCCGTCCCCTCGCTCCTCTCGCTCAGGAATGCTATCTGTTTGCCGTCTGGCGACCAACGAGGATAGAAATCCGATCGCGGGCCATTGGTCAGTTGCAGGGTCTGTCCGGACGCCGCATCCGACAGAAAGATGTTGCGGCGATAGACATCCAGCTTGTAGTCCGGCGAACTTACTACAAAAACAATCTTCGAGCCATCGGCCGACACTTGCACCTGCGATGCCGCCCGGTCTTTCATCACCTCTTCCACTGTCAATCCAGCCACGCCAAAGACGGGCCTGGCAGCCAGCAGAAAGCCAAATAAAATCCACACACTCAACAGGGTGATTTTCTTCGTTCGAATCACCTTAACCTCCTTCAAAGAGACACTTTCGTCAGCTTCTTCGGTTGTTCCCCTGTGAAAGAGAATCGCCGCAAGCGTGCGAAGCTCGCCGGCCGACCGGTCCAGCCACAGAACTCGATCCGCGCCACCCCGACACGGGGCGGGAAGCTGGCCAGCGGCGTTTCCCTTTCCATTCACTCCAATGTCTTGGCTGCTACCGCTTTTCGAGGGGCGTGTACGACACGTCAAAGGGCCCGACGTATTGGGCATTGGGCCGAATGAGACGGTTATTTTGAAGTTGCTCGAGCACGTGGGCTGACCAGCCGGCGATGCGGCTGACGGCGAAAATAGGCGTATACAAATCCGTCTCTATCCCCATGTAATAGAAGCAGGACGCCGAGTAGAGATCCACGTTCGGGTAGAGATGCTTTTCCTTCACCATCCACTCTTCGATCTTGCTGGTCATCTCGTACCACTTCATGTTGCCGTTGCCCTTGCCGAGCTGGCGGGACACTTTGCGCAGGTGCTCCGCGCGCGGGTCAAACGTCTTGTACACCCGGTGACCAAAGCCCATCACTCGCTTCTTCGCCGCCAGCGTTTGATGCAAATAATCGGACACTTTCTCGGTCGAGCCGATTTCGAGCAACATCTTCATCACCGCTTCGTTCGCCCCGCCGTGGAGCGGTCCCTTGAGAGTTCCAATCGCCGTCGTAATCGCCGAGTAGATGTCGGAAAGCGTGGATGCCGTGACTCGCGCCGCGAAAGTGGAGGCATTGAACCCGTGGTCGGCATGCAGCACGAGAACAATATCCATGGCGCGAGTGCTCACCTCGTCGGGAGTCCGACCCGAAAGCATGCGCAGAAAATCGCAAGCATGATCGAGCGCTGGGTCTGGTGCAATCGGCTCCTTCCCGTTTCGGATGCGGTCGAATGCTGCCACCAGCGTGGCCATTTGGCCGGTGAGTCGCATGGCTTTGCGAAGGTTCGCCTCGGGTGAGTTGTCTTCGGCCTCCGGATCGAAAACCGCCAGCAGGGAGACGCCCGTCCGCAGCGCAGCCATGGGCGTTGCCGCGCCCCCGATCCGCCGAAGATGGTCCACCACAGCCATCGGTAGCGCCCGGCTCTGTCCCATCTCTTCCCTGGTGCGCTGCCATTCGGGCCTGTTGGGCAATCGCCCGTGCCAGAGAAGATAGCAAATCTCCTCAAAATTGGATTTCTCCGCCAGCTCGTGGATATTGATACCGCGATACAGGAGTGTTCCCGCGTTTCCGTCAATGAAGCTGAGCGCTGTGCTGGAAACCACGACCCCTTCTAATCCAGCTTTGACTTCAATCGCCTCTGGCATCGAGGCCACCCCCTCTGCGGCCTTGGTGCGATCTCGCCGCGCGCCATTATAGCATGGCCATTTTTTGTCGCTCCCGGCATTACCGCCCGAGCACAGCTCTGGTCTGCGGATCGACCCAGTCGCGCAGCGCGTCGCCGAGCAAATTGAAGGAGAAAACCGCCAGCATGATGGCGAGCGCCGGGGAGACCACCAGATGGGGAGCGTCGAAGAGATGGTTGCGGGCGTCACTCAACATGCTGCCCCAACTCGGCGTGGGCTGGAGCACGCCCAGCCCAAGAAAGCTGAGCGTGGATTCTGCCAGAATCGCGGTGGCCATCCCCACTGTCGCCTGCACCAGCAACGGCGGGATGATGTTAGGCAACAAGTGCGCCCGCCAGATGCGCCATCCCTGGGCCCCCAGGCTTCGCGCCGCCTGCACATATTCGAGTTCGCGCACTTTACCCACCTGTGCCCTCGCCAGTCGCGCGTACCCGGCCCAGCCCGTTACCGTCAACGCCAGAATCACCCTGCCCACGCCCGGCCCCAGGAATGCCGCCAGCGCAATCGCCAGCAAGATTCCGGGGAATGCCAAGAACGTGTTGATGGCTACCACGTTGATGATGCGGTCCGTCCAGCCGCCGAAATAGGCAGCGACCGAACCCATCAGCAGTCCCAGAGTCCCCGCCGCGAGTACCACGCAAAGGCTTACGCTCATGGACACTCGCGAGCCATAGATGATTCGCGAAAGAATATCGCGGCCCAGCTCGTCGTTTCCCAACCAGCTTCCTCCGCCGGGCGCGGCAAGCCGCTTGGAGAGCTGCTGCTCGGTGGGACTCGCCGGAGCTATCCAGGGAGCAAGCGTGGCCGTCAAAAGCAGAAGGACAACGATGGCAAGCGCCAGCGCAGCAATCGGATTATTGTGTATCACACTCGCCATAGCGTTACCTTCGCCGAATCCTCGGATCCACCGCGCTGTAAGCGAGGTCGGTCAGAAGATTGACCAGCACATAGCTCAGACCGATCACGAGCACACATCCCTGCAGCAGGGAGTAATCTCGCGCGCTGATGGCCTGCACCGTCAGCCGCCCCAATCCAGGCCATGCAAAGATCATTTCTGTCACAATCGCCCCCGCCAGCAACGTGCCAAGCTGGAGCCCGATCACCGTCAGAATAGGGATGAGCGCATTCTTTAACGCATGACGATAAAAAACCCACTTCTCGCTCACTCCCTTCGCCCGGGCCGTCCGCACGTAATCGCTCGAGAGCTCTTCGAGCATGGCGCTCCGCACCATTCGCGTCAGAATCGCCGCCAGTGCCGCTCCCAGTGTCACCGCCGGAAGAACCATGTGCGAAATCCCGCCTCGGCCTGAAACGGGTAGCCAACCCAGTTTCACCGATACCACCAGAATCAGAATCGGACCCAGAGCGAAATTGGGAAAGGAAAGACCCGCCAGCGAAACCATTCCTATTGCCCGGTCGGCCCATTTCCCGCGATGGGCGGCTGCCGTCACTCCCGCCGGGATGGCAAGACCGAGCGAGACAAGAAGGCTTGAGAGCGCCAACGCCAGCGTTGCCGGATAGCGTTCGGCGATCAAATGCAAGACCGGCTCGTGGAAGCGCAGCGACTCTCCCCACTCGCCTCTTACCAGACCCCACCAGTAATGAATATATTGGCTTGCCAGCGGTTCGTTGAGACCCAGTTCCTCGCGCAAGGCCGCCACATCGCCAGGCCGGGCGCCTTCTCCCAGCATGAGTTGGACGGGATCCCCTGGAACAAGATGGATCAACAGAAAGACTAGCGTGACCACCAGCCACAACGCGGGTATGGTCGAGACAAGGCGCTCGAACAAATAGCGTCTCATGCCTTGGAAGACTTGGTGGATTTCGGCTGGCCCCGATCTAATCGGGGCTGGCTCAGCCGCTCGATTTTTATCTTGGCCACCCGGCGGCCGTCCATTTCCGCCACCGTGAAACGCACTCCGTCGTACACAAACGATTCCCCCTGCCGCGGAATCCGCCCAAGCTGGCTCAACACAAATCCAGCCGCTGTTTCAAAACCACGATCGCGGGGCACAGAGAGGCCAAATTCGCTTTCCAATTCGTACACGCTCATCAGGGCGTCAACGAGCATGGAACCATCGCTCAACCGCTGTGGCTTCTCTTCCACGTCAAATTCGTCATGGATCTTTCCGGTGATCCGTTCCACCAAATCCGCCACGGTTACCAGCCCCTGAATATTCCCGAATTCGTCCACCACCAGAGCCATTTGAGTGTGCCGCCGCTGGAATTCATTCAGCAGATCGGCAAGCGGCTTCGTCTCGGGCACGATGAGCGCTTCCCTCAAGATGCGGCGCATGTCGAAATGGGCCAGCGCAATGCCTTCCGCTTGGCGACGTTGCCTATCCATCACCACCCGCAGCAAATCCTTGGCGTGCAAGATACCGGCCACCTGATCCATCGTTCCGTCGTAAACCGGCAGACGCGATCTCTTTTCGTGTAGAACCTTATCCAGCGCTTCCTCCAGCGTGGCCGTCAGCGGAAGACACTTCATGTCCGGCCGCGACACCATCACCTCGCGCACTTCCACTTTGCCCAGGTCCACCGCCGCCCGAATCATCTCCTCCTGTCGTACATTGAGCAGCCCGCCCTCCTGGATGTCCCCAACCAACAGCAAGAGCTCCTCCGGTGTGTGGACAAGCCTGTGCGGGTCAGTTTCGGCCGCTCCCATCCATTTGAGCGTTCGGTCAGCACACCTGTCCAGCACCGCAATGAAGGGCCGGAAAATCCGAATGAAGATCTCCATCGGCCGCGCGATCGAAAGCGCAACGCTTTCGACCCGCTGCAACGCCAGGTTCTTGGGCACCACCTCGCCCAAAACCACATGCATAAAAGTGATGAGCAGAAAAGCCACCGTCAGGCTTACGGTGTGGCCGATCGCGCGAAAGTAAGGCCATCCGGCGTAGTCGAAGAGAGGAATAAATATTTGAGCCAGGGTCAGCTCACCCACCCACCCAAGCCCCAGACTGGCTATCGTGATTCCGAGTTGCGTTCCCGACATCACTCGGTCGAGGTTCCCCAGGAGCCGCTCGACCGCGCGGGCGCCGGGCCTTTTCTCGGCCACCAACTGTTCCACCCGGGTATGGCGTATCGCCACGAGCGAAAACTCCGCGCTTACAAAGAAAGCGTTGACCGCCACCAGAAACATCACAATGAAGATCTGGATTGCAATCACCCGGTAGGCTCCCACGCGAATTCTACCACATTGCGGTGAGCTAGCCCCTCGCCTTGCTCACCGCTACAAAAGCCACACGTCTAACGTTTTGGTCGGCTTTGGGAGGTTCAGGTAGCCGTACTCAAGATGCTCCTCGGTGGCCGTGGGCGGATGCATCGGCTCGATAACACCCAGCAAAGCCCATATCCTGGCATCAGGAGCAGCCAGCACGGCTGTCCGCGGCGAAAATGTTGCCTCCGGTGGGGAACCTGCCGTCATCCTTATCCGTAATAGCTATTGGATAGCACGGGAGACAGCAAGATGGCAAAGCCGAAGCGCAAACGGAGAGGGGTGCTGATCGGGCTCGTCGTCTTTGCGGCTGTTGCCAGCCTGGCCGCTTCAGCTCTCCTCCGCAACTCAACCAAAATCGACCCGTCGAAACTGGCTACGGTCGAGCGTGGCGATGTTGCCCGCTCCGTCGTCGCCACCGGAAAGATCGAGCCCCTGTCCAAGGTGCAGATCAAGTCCAAGGCCAGCGGAATTGTAAAAAACCTTTACGTCAACGTGGGCGACTCCGTCCGCAGCGGACAGGTCCTCGCCGAACTGGACAAGGAAATCCTTGTTGCCCAGGTGCGCGAGGCCAAAGCCAATTTGGAAGCCGCCGAGGCGAACCTCGCCGCCGCCCAGGCTACCTACGAACGCAATAAGGTAGATGCCGAGGGGCCTGACGTGCCCTTCCTGCAAAAACATCTCGACCGCTCGCGCAAGCTTTTCACCGACGGCTTGATCCCGCTGCAAAGCCTCGATGACGCCGAAAAGAACTACCAGCTCGCCCGCAACAAGCAGCAATCAGCCATCACCAATCTCTCCGTCAACAGAGCGGAAATTCAGAAGGCCGCCGCGCTGGTTGCCCAGGCGCGGGCAACTCTCGAGCGCGCCGACGAGGACCTCCGCAAATCAACCATTGTCGCCCCCATTGTTGGCGTTCTCCTCTCCCGCGATGTGGAAGTAGGCGATGCGGTGAGTTCCATCCTGGTGCTTGGCTCGGCCGCAACCCTGATGATGACCCTCGGCGATGTCCGCGAGGTGTACGTTAAGGGCAAGGTGGACGAGGTGGATGTCGCAAAAATCTACCTCGGCCAACCTGCCCGTATCACGCTCGAATCCTTCAAAGATAAGAAGTACTCCGGAAAAGTCACCAGGATTTCGCCCATGGGCATCGAGAAAGACAACGTGACAACCTTCGAGGTTCGCTGCTCGATTCAGAATCTCGACGGTGAACTCAAAACCATGATGACCGCCAACGCCGAGATCATCCTGGAAGAGCACAAGGCTGTTTTGACGATTCCCGAGGGAGCAGTGATCTACGACAAGGACCGGAAAACTTCGGTCGAAGTTCCCGAGCCAAGCCTGAAAAACGGCAAGCGCAAGCTGGCAGTCGCCATCGGCATCAGCAACGGCGCTCGCGCCGAAGTTCTTTCCGGCTTGAAGGAAGGCCAGCAGGTCGTCCTGCAATAGGTTCTTGTGTTTGGCAAAAAGTTGGGTGCGTTCATGACCATCCAGTTCCGCGACCGCATTGAAATCGAAAATCTCCGCAATCTGCCAACCGAGCAAGTCGCTTCGCTCGAACGGGCGCTCCACGAAGGCGCCCAAGCTTGCCCCGACCCCAAGCGCCCGCGCTTCTACGAAATCTCCTGGCAGGGCAAGTGCTACTACGTGGACCTCTTGCCTGGCGGACGTCGCGTGATCCTCCTCGCCGTCTGGGACGCTGAAACTGCCGCCGCCTACGCTCACGTCACCTAGCCCCATCTGTTCCCTTTCTTGTTCGATGCCGCAGGCATTGTCTTTTCATTCCGAGCGAAGCGAGGAATCTGTTTTTGCCGCGAGCTTCTCTTCGTCCGCTTGTGTAGGGGCCGGTCTTTAGACCGCCCCAAGATCAGGGCAAGCTGAAGCTTGCCTCTACGGATCCTTGTTCGGGTACTGACCAATCCCCAGCGCTTCCGCCAATTGCTTTGCCCATCCCTTCTGCGCTACCATTCCCCTGCCCTGAAAGCCAGCCCTGCACCTTATGGTACAGGGCCAGCCAAACCGATTGTGCTCTCCAGCCCGCTTCCCATCTCATCGAGCGAGGAACTATGACGAAGCGCGCCGCTCTTCGGATGCTCGTTGCTATCATCGTCCTTTTGGGAGGTCTTGCTGGAATCGCTTACGCTATTTTCTGGTACCTGGCTATGGCAGCCCTGCCGCAAACGACCGGCACGCTCGCCCTTCCCGGCCTGAACAACCCCGTTACCATCACCCGCGACCGCCTCGGCGTCCCTCACATTCAAGCCGCCAACCTCCAAGATCTCCTTTTCGCCCAGGGCTACGTCATGGCGCAGGATCGCCTTTGGCAGATGGACCTCTCGCGCCGCGTAGCGGCCGGCGAACTCGCTGAAATCTTCGGGGAACGAGCCCTCGAACGTGACAAGGAGAGTCGCACCTATCTCTACCGCCACGTCGCTCAAAAAGCTCTCAGGGAATTGCCCATGGGAGCCGCCCTCAGCCTGGAGCAATTCTCCGCCGGCGTGAACGCCTTCATCGCCTCACACCACGATAGGCTGCCCATCGAGTTCATTTTTCTTCGCTACCAACCTAGGCCGTGGACTCCGGCAGATACCTTCCTCGTCGTCTGCAACATGTTTGAGGCGTTGACCAGCAGTTGGCAGTCGGAGCTGGCCCGCGAAAAGCTGACCGCTAGGATCGGTCCCGAGCTGGCCCGTGACCTGTACGTGGTCGATTCCCGTCTTGACCACCCAGCGGGCGAAGGTCCCGTCGTGGCCCGGCCGGCGCGCAAGGCTAGGCCTGCCGGAGCCCGCCGCTCCTGGGCCGCCCCGTACGAACTTTGGCAATCCGTCACAGATTTCCAGGTTGGCCTGTCGGAAGCGTTAAACGGCAGCAACAATTGGGTCATTTCAGGCGCCCGTACCTATTCCGGCAAGCCGCTCCTCGCCAATGACACCCATCTCGAGCTTACCGTTCCCGACACTTGGTATCTCGTTCACTTGAAGAGTCCGGAGCTGAACGTTCGCGGCTTCGCCCTGCCCGGAATTCCTTGGGTCGTTCTCGGCCACAATGAACATATTGCCTGGGGTGTAACCAATGTCGGCGCTGACGTCCAGGACCTTTTTGTCGAGGAATTTGATCCCGAGCGGCCGGACTACTACCGCACCGCCCCGCGGGGCGGATGGAAGCAAGCCACCCGCTATCGCGAACTCATCAAGGTCAAAGGCAAACCGGATGTCTCGTTTGACGTTCTCGCTACGCATCACGGGCCAGGCATAAGAAAAGACGGCAACCGCATGCTGGCGCTTCGCTGGACGCTCTACGATCCCGGCGCGCTCAGCAATCACCTCCTCTCAATCAATCAGGCGGCAAACTGGCAGCAATTTCTGGAAGCGCTGCGGGATTGGACCTCTCCATCGCAGAATTTTGTCTATGCCGATGACCAGGGCAATATCGGCTATCACGCCGCCGGACGCATTCCACTCCGTCGTAGCGGCGACGGCGCCATGCCTGTCTCGGCCTCGACAGATGCCGGCGAATGGATCGGAACCATTCCCTTCGATGAGCTCCCCCAGGCTTTTAATCCCCCGGGCGGTGTGATTGCCACCGCGAATGCCAGGATTACGCCTGCCGGCTATCCGTTCTACGTCACCGATCGCTGGGAAGCGCCCTATCGCACGGCTCGCATCTACGACCAAATCAATCAGCTTGACAAGCGCGCCGCCCCGGAAGATCTGCTCGCTCTCCAGACAGACAGTTTCAGCTACTTCCACCGATGGTTTGCCGACCAACTCGTCGCCGCCGCCAAAGTTCATCCCCCAACCGATGCCCGCATCCAGCAGGCGATTCAGGCGCTCGATGGCTGGGACGGCCGCGCCACCCTTGATTCGATTGCGCCGACCCTGACGGACCAGGCTCGCCGCCGTTTCCTCACGAAATTGCTCGAAGCAAAGGCAGGCGCGGACTGGCCCGAGTATCGCTGGTTTCGCTCGCCTGTCTTCGTGGAGAACGTACTTCACAAACGGCCGGCTCGGTGGCTCCCACCGGGATTCAAAGACTACGACCAACTCCTTCTCGAAAGCCTCAAGGAAGCCTTCTGGTCGATCGAGCAACAGACTCGCTCGACCGAATTGAAGTCCTGGCAGTGGGGCCCGTTCAATCGTTTGCGCCGCCAGCATCCCTTGGTTTTGCTGCCGATCATCGGCAGGGTTTTTCGCGCGCCAGCAGGCTCGCAGGCGGGGATGGGCTACTCCGTCCGCGCGACCGGGCCGATGTTTGGTCCCGCGATGCGCTTTGTCGCCGATCTTTCCAACCTCGACCGTTCCTTGCTGAACCTTACGGTCGGCGAATCGGGTCAGATCTACAGCCCTCACTATGCGGACCAATATTCAGGTTGGGCCCAAGGCCTGCCGCAGCGCTGGCCGTTCAGCAACCCCAGCTTGGAGCGCGAGACCACCCGGCGGTTGCAGCTCTTGCCGGCTGCCCGCTAGGACGGTCCCAGCCGCTTGTGCTAGAGGCCAAGAACGTTGAGAATGCTCGCATTCCCTATGTCAAAGGGCGAGAAAAGCGCTTATAACTCACCTGCGGCCGGACGCTGCTGAGGTGATATTCAAGATGCCCAGAATGAAGATCGCTACCGGAACACCCTGGGAACCCATCGTGGGTTACTCGCGGGCCGTCCGTGTCGGATCCTTTGTTTTCGTCTCTGGAACCACTGCCACCGACCAAACCGGGAAGATCGTAGGCCACGGCGATCCTTACGCACAAGCCGTACAGGCCCTGCGAAACATTGAAGCGGCACTGCACGCAGCCGGCGCCACCCTGAAGGACGTGGTTCGCACGCGTATCTACGTCACGAATATTGATGATTGGGAAAAAATCGGCCGGGCGCACGGCGAGTTCTTCCGCGAAATTCACCCGGCCACCAGCATGGTGGAAGTGAGCCGCTTGATCGCTCCTGAGATCCTGGTCGAGATTGAAGCGGATGCCGTGATCGTCGAGTAACACAGTGAGTCGGATCGTTAACCCATGTTTGGGCAGAAACCGATAGAAGAATGGTTCCTGAAGTCGCTCCCACCGTCCCAAAAGCAGCAGGAAGCTAGGACCTTCATATGCTGAAAAGATTTTCTAGAGTGGTTCCATAGAAGTTCGACTCATCGGGCGGCCGCTAAAAGAAATCGGCAAAGCACATTTTGGCCATAACGGCCGGCCCATGGTTAACCCTCACCCCGATGAGCGCGCTTCGGCTCACTTCTCATTCCTGGAGGATTAGCTTCCGGTGGGAAGATCTCGACCTTGCGCGGTCGTACAACGGAGCCTATCACGGAGATAAGCAGGATGCTCGCCACCACACCTAGGGCAATGCTAATGGGAATCTTGTAGATGTCGGCAAGGAGCATTTTCGTCCCCACAAAGACGAGGATGGCAGAAAGCCCGTAATGGAGATAGCGAAACAGCTCCATAATCCCGGCCAATGCAAAATAGAGCGACCGCAATCCCAAAATAGCGAACACATTCGAGGTGTACACAATAAACGGATCGAGCGTGATGGCAAGGACGGCCGGAATCGAATCGACTGCAAAGACCACGTCCGTCGTTTCAACCACCAGCAGCACGACGAACAACGGCGTGGCAAGGTACTTCCCGCTTCTCTGTGCGAAGAACTTGCCCTCTTCATAGCGGTCCGTAACAGGCATGAACCTCCGGAAGAGTTTCAGCACCGGGTTCCTTTCCGGGTGGATTTCTGTTTCCTTCTGCAACGCCATCTTGATGCCCGTAAAAACCAGGAATGCCCCGAAAACATAGATGATCCAATGAAACTTCTGGATCAGCGTCACGCCCGCGAGGATGAAAATCGCTCGCATGATCAGCGCGCCGAGAATCCCCCAGAAAAGTACCTTATGCCTGTATAGCGAAGGCACACGGAAGTAGGAGAAGATCAGCAAAAAGACAAAGATGTTGTCCACGCTGAGAGAATATTCGATGAGATAACCGGTCAGGAATTCAAGCGCCCTCACCGGGCCCCGCCAGAAGTAAACTCCCAGATTGAACAAAAGCGCCAATGTAATCCAAACCGCACACCACGCGAGGGCTTCTTTGAATTTGATCACATGAGCTTTGCGATGGAAAACTCCCAGATCCAACGCCAGCATCGCAAGCACGAAAACATTGAACAAAACCCACAGTACGACTTGACTGGACATCAAGACTCCTTTGTCTTTTCTGATCTCAGCGAGCTGTATAACCTCCGTCTATGACCAACTTGCTGCCAGTGACGAACTTGGATTCGTCGGATGCAAGGTAAAGAATACCGTAGGCAATATCGTCCGACTCCCGGACATGTCAACTTGGACGGAGACTATCGAGTTACCTCCTGAATGACTCGACCTCCTGTGGAGATCTCCTTCCCAGCTCCTCAACCACTGGAGTCCAAATGTAGCCGGGATGCACGGAGTTGACTCTGATGTTGCCCTTTGCGTAGAGAAGGGCATCGGTCTTGCTCATCAGCCTCACAGCCCCCTTGGATGCGTGATAGGAGGGAATATCCGGCGCACTTACAAGGCCGTAGATGGAGGACAGGTTGATGATGCTTCCGCCGCGCGGGTTCGCTGTGCCAACCGCAGAGCTTATCCGGAGCGTTTCAGGCTCAGCGCGCTCCCCAAATTCCACATCAGTTCCGCCGATAGCTCGGTAATTTCCATCCCTGGAACGACCAGCACCTTGCAGGACAGCGCCAGCGAAATCTCCCCCTGCCCCGGCAGGCGGTAGTTGATGCGGCATGTCTGGCACTCCTGATTCCAGCAGAATCGCCCGTACGGAATCGTCTCCGGGCTCAAGTATTGAAGGCATCGCAGGATCGTGTTGTTCTCCGGCACGCGGAACTTCTTGCCGAGGACACGGATTTCTACCAGTTTCTCATAAGGCCGATAGAGCGACGGTTCCGTCATCCGATACAAAAACACCCCGAAATTATCGGGGTGGGGGCAATCTAACAAGCCAATCTGCCGTCGCCGGACGGTCTCCTGACCGGCGTTTGCGGGGGTCGCAAGTTCGTCCCGCTACAAGGGCTCAGACAAAACGCGCCATCAGTTCCTCGAGCCCGGTGCTCGCCGGCACCTTCTGCTGAACCGCCTTCACCCGCTCCTCCATGGTCAGCTTGTCTTCCTCGTAATAGACGCCGACGTAGTGTCGGTCGGTCCGGTAGGCCAGCTCGAGCGCTTTCACCCTGTCTTTTACCGCGTGATCGGCTGGCACGGGCGAAAGGTGCTCCGCGTAATACTTGAACGTATCCACCTTGTTGAACGTCGGGCACGGACTCAGCACATCCACAAAAGAAAACCCTTTGTGATCGATTGCCTTGATGAACAGTTCGGTCAGTTCCCTCGCCTTCCCGGAAAAGCCCTTGGCCACAAATGTCGCGCCGTAAACAATGGCAAATGCCATCGGGTTGATCGGGTCTTCGATGTTTCCGTAGGGCGTGGACTTCGTCACAAACTGAAACGCGCTGGTCGGAGAAGTCTGCCCTTTTGTCAACCCGTAGATGTTGTTGTCCATGATGATGTAGGTGATGTCCGGGTTGCGGCGGATGGCGTGCGGCATGTGGCCCGCGCCAATCGAAAACCCGTCGCCGTCGCCCCCCATTCCCACAACGTGCAGTCGCGGGTTGGCCAGCTTGATACCTGTCGCCAGGGGAAGCACTCGCCCGTGCACGCCGTGGAAGCCGTAACTGTTTACGAAATACGGGATGCGGCTGGAACAGCCGATGCCGGAAACCAACACCAAATCCTTCGTCTCGTAACCCTTGGCTTCAAATGCCTCATAAACAGCCCGTAGCACCCCAAAATCGCCGCAGCCCGGGCACCACGTCGGCTTTACCTCGCTCTTGTAGTCGATAACTGCGGTTTCTGGCATGTTTCGGCAACCTCCTCAATCTTTTCCAGGATCGTTTGTGGACGGAACGGCAGTCCCCCGTAGATATTCTGACGGACGATGGCGCCGCTATAGACGCGGCGCAGCAGCGTGGCAAATTGCCCCTGCGAGTTTACTTCTGGCACAATCAATGTCTTGACGTTCTCTAGCGTCCGGTCCAGGTATCCGTCCCCAAGCGGATAGAGAACTCGCGGATAGAACGAGCAAATCTTGATGCCCTTTTCGAGCGCTCGCTCGGTCGCTTCGCGAACCGCCCCCAATGTCGAACCCCAACTGATAATCCCCAGTTCGGACGCTCGATCTCCATAGATCTCGACTGGCGGAAAATCAGCCAGCGCTGCCCGCAGCTTGCGAAAGCGTTTGTCCACCATGTTCATATGATTCGCCGGGTCGTAGTTGGGCCGGCCGGATTCGGTATGCTCCAGCCCGCAGGCCACGTGGATCCCGTCCGCGGTGCCTGGATGGGCCATGGGCGACACGCCCGATTCCGTCAACTGATACCGCTTGTAGCGCTCGCCGCCGTTGCCCGCCCACTTGACCCGCTCGACAACCCTGACCTTGCTCAAGTCGGGCTTCGGGATGGACTCGGTTCGGTTGGAAAGCGACTGGTCGGAGAGCAAGAGCACCGGTATCTGGTACTTTTCGGCCAAATTGAAAGCGGTCACTGTCGAGTAGAAACAGTCTTCTACATTGTAGGGTGCGATGACAATCCGCGGCGCCTCGCCGTGATTTCCATAGACCGCTAGGTTGAGATCCGATTGCTCCGTTTTCGTGGGCATGCCGGTGGAGGGACCGGCTCGCTGGATGTCCGCAATGACCAGGGGAATTTCCGCCATCCCCGCCAAACCGAGCAGCTCCGTCATCAACGAAAGTCCGGGCCCGGCCGTGGCGCTCATCGCCCGGTGCCCGGCAAACGACGCCCCGATCGCCATCGCCACCGAAGCAATTTCGTCTTCCGCTTGGATCACCACCCCTCCCAACTGCGGCAGCACCCCGGCCAGATACTCCATGATGTCGCTCGCCGGCGTGATCGGATAGCCGAAATAGTGCCGGCACCCCGCAACCACCGCTCCCAACCCGACCGCTTCATTTCCGGAAATCACTATTCGCTCGTCCGATGGCTTCACCGGAATGCGCAGCGATTCGAGACCTGGAAAATTTTTCTCCACGTAGTCGCACCCTGCCTTCACCGCATCGACGTTCTTGTCAATGACCGACTGCCCCTTCTTTGCAAATTTTTCCCGCACTAGTTTTTCGAGGTAGTCTTTCGGAATCCAGAAGAGTCGCCCCAGCGCCCCAAGCGCCACCATGTTCTTGGCCAGCGGCATCTTGATCTGGTTCTTGGCGATCTCGGTTAGCGGCAGGCCCACTTTTGCGAAGGGTATGGCGCTTGCCTTCACGCTTTCGGTGTCGTAGAGCACCATACCCCCCTCGCGCAACTCCAGGTAGTGCTTGTCGTAGCCTTCTTGGTTGAAAGCCAGGAGGAGATCCAGATCGTCTCCATGAGAATAGAGATTATGATCACTCAACCGAAGCTGATATATGGCGTGACCGCCCTTGATTTCCGCAGGATAGGTTCGGAAGGTGTACACATAGAAGCCGGCACGAGCCGCAGCCAGCGTAAGTAGCTCTCCCGTCGAAATAACACCTTCGCCTGATTCGCCGCCAATCCGGATCACAATGTCATGCCGGGCCAATTCACTCCTCCCCAGCCTGCGCCAAATTCCATGCTAACCGATAGCCGTCCCCAAATCAATTACAGACGCTCTCCACAGTCTCCTTCGACGCATGAGATTTCCCTAGCGGGAGCAGAAAGCTCATGCTTGGCTCTTGATTGCGATCGCGGTTCGCGATGGCAAGTCTTCCAACGGCCGGTCCCAGGATGTTTTCACGCGGTGGCTGCTCGGCCGTAGTAGGGTTCGCCCTCGCTCGACATCAAGACTCAAAGTCCATACACGCCGCCGAACGTGCCCAGCAACACGCTTGACAGGACGTCACTAGCTGCCTTCCCACCGGAAGAACTGCCCCAGGTGGCGGAATTTCTCGTAGCGGCGTCGCAAAAGTTCATCCTTGTCGAGCCGGTCGAGTTCCTCGAGCGAACGCCGCAGGACAGGATCGAGCAATGCCGCTGCCCGGTCGTGATCTCGATGGGCTCCTCCGTCCGGCTCGGAGACAATCTCATCGATCAGTTGCATGGCCAGCAAGTCGGCCGCCGTCAACTTCAACGCCGCCGCAGCCAGTTCGGCGCGGGCCGCATCGCGCCACATGATCGAAGCGCATCCTTCCGGTGAAATCACCGAGTAGATCGCGGTCTCCGACATGTTTACCTTGTCGCCGACGGCAATCGCCAGCGCCCCCCCCGAGCCCCCTTCACCCGTCACACTCACCACAATCGGCACCGCCAGTTTTACAATTTCGCGCAAATTGCGCGCAATCGCTTCTGCCTGGCCCCGTTCTTCGGCGTCTATTCCCGGGTAGGCGCCGGGGGTATCCACAAAGCAGAGGATTGCCCGGTCGAACTTGGCCGCCATTTGCATCGCTCGCAGCGCCTTGCGATACCCTTCTGGCTTCGGCATCCCGAAGTTCCGCGCCAGCTTCTGTCTGGTGTCCCTGCCCTTCTGGTGGCCAACTACCAAGACCGGTCGCCCATGGAATTTGGCAAGGCCGCAGACGATGGCTGCGTCGTCGGCAAAACTCCGGTCACCGTGGACTTCGCTAAAATCGGTAAAAAGCCGTTGCACGTAGTCGAGCGTGTAGGGACGATGCGGATGGCGAGCGAGTTGCGTGCGTTGCCACGCCGAGAGGTGCGCAAAAAACTCGCGCTTTAACTCCTGCACTTCCCGCCGCAGCCGCTCCAGCTCCTCGCTCGTACCCGATCCTTTCCCGGCGAGCCTCGCCAGCTCCTCCATCTCCTGCTCGAGCTTCTCAATGTTCCCGCGCTCTTTGAGGTCGGCCATCTCTCTTCCCACTCCTGCAAAACGCTACCGGATCACGTGGACGGCATTCTTGCCGCAAATCTCGCGCAACCGCTCGACCAATTCCCGGTCCGGGTTGACCCGCAACTCCTTCCCCGTCTCCATCGTCGCCCGGTAGCCGTCGCCCTCCAGGTCAAAAGCTACCCGGCAACTTCCCGGCTTGCGCGCAAACAGAGCCCGCAGCAAATCCACACCGGCCATGCCCAGCGCGTCAGGATCCACCCGGACGCGAATGACGGTCGGCGCTGGCTCGGCGGCATCTTCAAGCGGCTTGGCATCGGAAACCATCACCCTCGTTCCCGCGTCCTCGATGCTCAACTTGCCTTTGATCAACAGCGCCGCATCCGCCTTGATGAAATGTTCGAGCCGGCTGTACGCTTCCGGGAAGACCAGTAGATCGACGATTCCCGTCATGTCCTCCAGCTCGACCATCGCCCAGCGGTCACCCTTCTTGCTGCGCATGATGCGAATGCCGCTGACCAAACCCGCCAACCGCACCTCTTCCCCGTGGTTCCCTTCTTCCAGGCTTTCCGCGCGCTTCACCGTCAGCTCCTCCAGCCGCGAGGCATATTTCGCCAGAGGATGGCCGGAAATGTAGAAGCCCAGCGTCTCCTTCTCGTAGGCAAGAAGTTTGTGTTCCGGCCACTCATCGACCTCGGGCATTCCCACCGGTCGCGACTGGCCCATTTCCCTTTCGATGTCGCCCAGAAGACCAAACGACCCTTGGCCGCTTTGCCGGTCTCGCTGCTTCTTCTGGGCTCTTTCGATAGCCCGATCAAGTCCGGCAAATAGCTCCGCGCGGTGGCCGCCGAGCGAATCTAGGGCTCCCGATTTCACCAAACTCTCGAGTACTCGTTTGTTCAGCAGCCGGAGCTCAATTTCTTCGCAGAACTGGAAGAGAGTCGTGAATTTCCCCAACCGCTGACGCGCTTCCAAAATGCCGCCCACCGTGTTCTCACCCACGTTGCGGATGGCTGCCAGCCCGAAGCGAATCGCCTCCCCTGCCGGCGTGAAGTTTGTGGAGGAACTGTTCACGTCCGGCGGCAATACCGTAATGTTCATCTCGCGGCACTCGTTGATGTACTTGACGATCTTCTCCGTCTTACCCATTTCCGAGGTAAGCAGCGCCGCCATGAACTCGACCGGATAGTGCACCTTCAAATAGCCAGTCTGGTAGGCAAGCAGCGCATACGCCGCCGAATGAGATTTGGCAAAGCCGTATCCGGCAAATTGTTCCATCAGGTCAAAGATCTTCGAAGCTTTCTTTTCCGGAACCTTGTGCGACCGGCAGCCTGCCAGGAACCTCTCGCGTTGCGCCGCCATTTCCTCCGGCTTCTTTTTCCCCATCGCCCGGCGCAGTAAATCCGCATCGCCCAACGAAAAACCCGCCAGCCGGTTGGCAATTTGCATCACTTGTTCCTGATAGACAATCACCCCGTACGTCTCCGCCAGTATGTCTTCGAGCTCCGGCAAATCGTATTCGACCTTCTTTTCACCCTGTTTGCGCTGGATGAAGTAGTCAATCATCCCGCCCTGGATTGGCCCGGGGCGGTAAAGCGCGTTCAGCGCTGTCAGGTCCTCAATGCGTTGCGGCTCGTACCGGCGGAGGATTTCGCGCATCCCCGGTGATTCAAACTGGAAGATGCCGCTCGTGTTTGCTTCGGCGAACAGGCGGTAGGTTGCCGGGTCATCCAAAGGAATATTCTCAAGCTCGAGCTTCACGCCACGGTTGCCCTCAATGAGCTTCACCGCGTCGTCCAGCACGGTGAGCGTGGCCAACGCCAGAAAGTCCATCTTCAGCAGCCCCAGCCGTTCCAGCTCGTTCATGTCATACTGGGTGACAATTTCCTCGCGGTTGGTCTTGTAGAGCGGAACGATCTCGGTCAGCGGCTCAGGGGAGATGACAACTCCGGCCGCGTGCGTCGATGCGTGACGTACAAGCCCCTCTAGTTTTCGGGCAACCTCAATCAACTCCTTGACCCGGCCTTCCCGCTCCTGCGCCGCTTTCAAGGGCGGCGACTTTGCCAGCGCATCGTCAAGCGTAATGTTCAACTCGGCTGGCACCATTTTTGCCAGCCGGTCCGCCTCGGCATACGGCATTTCCATGACTCGAGCCGTGTCCTTGATGACTGCCTTGGCTGCCATGGTTCCGAACGTGATGATCTGGGCTACGTTGTCGCGGCCATATTTCTCCCGCACGTAGCGAATCACCTCATCCCGCCGGCGCATGCAGAAATCAATGTCAATATCCGGCAGCGACACCCGCTCCGGATTCAGAAAACGCTCAAACAGCAAACCGTATTGCAGCGGATCAATGTTCGTAATCCCGAGAGAATAGCTTGCCAGCGACCCGGCCGCCGATCCTCGTCCCGGCCCCACCGGAATCTCCTGGGTGCGGGCGTAGGCAATGAAATCGGACACGATCAGAAAGTAGCCGGCAAAGCGCATCTTCTGGATCATCTGGATTTCGCGGCTGAGGCGTGCCTCGTATTCGGCCAGCTTGTGCCGCAGCAAGCCTTTCTGGGCCGCCGCCTCCAGCCGCGGTACCCGTGCGGCGAATCCCTCGCGCACCATCTTTTCAAAATAGCTGTCGGGCGAGTGCCCCTCGGGCACGTCAAAGTGCGGAAAGGGATTCCGGATTCGTTCGAGCTTCACGTGACACCGCTCCGCAACCTCGACCGTCCGGTCGAGCACTTCGGGAATTTCCCCGAACGGCTTCATCATTTCTTCGCGTGTCTTGAAATAGAACTCCTCGGTAGCAAATTTCATGCGGGAGGGATCGCTGAGCGTCTTGCCGGTCTGGATACAGACCAGCACGTCCTGCGCCCGGGCGTCTTCGCGGTGGAGGTAGTGGCAGTCATTCGTCGCCACCAGCGTAATCCCTGTCTCGCGCGACAGCCGGACCAGCTCCGGATTGATCCGCTGCTCGGTGTCAACCCCCTGGTCTTGGATTTCCAGATAGAAATTCCCTTTGCCGAAAATCTCCTGAAACTCGTAGGCAGCGCTTTTGGCCGCCTTGTAATTGCCTTCGGCCAGCGCTGAAGCCACTTCGCCGCGCAGGCACCCCGACGTAGCAATCAACCCGCGGCTGTGCTGGCGCAGCAGCTCCTTGTCGATGCGCGGCTTGTAGTAAAACCCTTCGAGGAAGCCCGCCGACACGAGCTTGATCAGGTTGCGATAGCCCTCGTTCGATTCGCAAAGGATCAAAAGGTGGTGAGCCCGCTCGCCGTCCTGGCTGCTCGTGCGGTCAAACCGTGAGGCCCTGGCAACATAGACCTCGCACCCGATGATGGGTTTGATCCCTTTGGTGACTGCCTCATGGTAAAAGCGCGATGCGGCAAAAAGATTCCCGTGGTCGGTCACCGCCACCGCCGGCATCTTCAGCCGGACGGCGTGTTCCACCAGCGCCGAGATTTCGCAAGCGCCGTCGAGAAGGCTGTAATCGGTGTGAACATGGAGATGAACAAAATTCGAGTGCCGCATTTCCGTCATTGTAGCAGAAGCCAGTTGAGGCGACAAAAATTACCGGGGATGATTCCAAACCCACCCGGCATCTTTTTCCCTTCCATCGCTCTGCTCCCTTCGCCGTTGCCCGTCGCTCGCCAGCAAGCGAAATCCCGTGCCAGCCCGATTTCATCGAGCCTCGGCCAAGATAAGCCTGATTCCAACGGGGACAGAAAGCACGTAGCCATGGCAACGCCCGGCAAAAGCGGGTAAGGATCAGTGGCGCTTCTTGGATTCTTGCCTCTGTTTTCCCCGCCTTGTCTGCTTCGCCCGATGTCGAATCGTGGATCCCAGACTCTTGGCGGGCAATCTCGGCCGTGCCCTGGGACGCCGAGCTCTGGGTTTGTGGGCGGCCGACTTCGTCGGTGACCGAACGGGCGCGGCCGGCTTCGGCTTGGGCTCTGCTCGCGTAGCGGGTGCCGCTTCCGGCCTTGCCCGCGGCTCGCCTGCCGGACTGCCAGGGACAGGCATGTGCGCCGATGGCGCGGCGAGGGTACGCGCGGCTTTGGCGCCGGCTGCCTTTTGAGCGACCGCCCTCGTTTTCAGCTTCGCCTTTTCCTTTTCTTTTGGCGGCCGTTTCCGTGCCTTCTTCGGCTCTGGCACGCCGGCGATCTTGCGGAGCAATTTGCTTTGCTCGTTCTTGCTTCGCTTCTTCGTCTCGAGCGCCTGGAAAAAGAATTCCTTCAGAATCTGGTCGAATCTTGGCCCGCGCGGAATGCCGTAGCCCTCAAGCTCGACGACGGGTAGCTCTCTCTGAAACAATCGATGCTTCAAGAGGTGGTTTCGGATCTTGCTCTGAACCTTGACTTGTCCAAACTCGCACAAGACAAAGGTTAACAAGCCGATAGGAACCGTTTCGAGATATTGGTAGCAGGGCCGCAACTGCGAAGTTTTTGGCCCCAGCAGCATCTTGGCCACCCGCTGCGCCTCGCCTTCCAGATCGAAAAGCTCCGCGACTTCGGCCGCCCGCAGCCCAAAGTTGCCCACCGCGGTGGAACGCTCGCGTCCCTTGAGCCGTCTGAGCACGTAGTGCATGACCGCCACAAAAAGATTGCCCCGCCAGCCATAGTCGGCAAGCAGGTCGCGCATCTTGATGAGTTGCGCCAAGCCGGAATGGTCGGGATGCCGCCGCGCCAGGTTCGGGTGGATCACGCTGATGACCCCGCGCTCCTCCCACTTCTTCAGCACACCAATCGGCTTGGCCTCCCTGGCCAGTTCTTTCATCTCGCGACCCAGTCCCGCTCCCGAAATCGTCCCGTACAATTTCCTCTCGATGGCGATATCCAGCAACCCGCTGGTTCGCTCATCGGGCTTGAATCCCAATCGCGAACTGAACCGGATAATCCGCAGGATGCGCAACGGGTCATTGGTAAAGCTGTGGGTCGTCAGGGTACGGATTTCCCGCTTTTCGATGTCAGCCAAGCCGTTGGCCGGGTCAAGCAGCAACCCGCGCGAAGCCGGGTTAAGCGACAGGGCGATGGCATTCACCGAGAAATCTCGCCGGCGCAAATCATCAAAGATGCTTCCGGGGCGAATTTCGGGCTTGTCGCCCGGCCGCGGAAATATCTCGCTGCGCGCTGACGATATCTCGGCCAAAACACCGCTGCGAAAGACAACTTCAGCCGAGCGCAGATTCTCGTCAATCTCCACGCTCTCCGTTTCTTCCGGCTCCAATTCCTTGACAATGCGCAGCGCGTTTCCCTCGACCGCGAAATCCAGGTCTCGGATCGGCTGGCCGCAAATCAAGTCGCGGATAGCCCCCCCAACCAGATAGATGTTGACCTCCATCTGTTGCGCAAGGCCCTGCAAGCGCGAGACGACCCGGCGCTGGTCGGGCGTGAGCCGGCTCTCCAAAAGAAAGACGTAATCCGGCATTGCTCTCCTTCAGCGTGAATCCTTCCCGCCGCGGCCGGAATCCCTCATGTTGAATCCTTCGGGATCCATCCTTCCTCGGGCGGGCAGGCAATGAACATGTCTCCGCATCTAGATGAACTTCAGGCGCGCGGATGGTGCGCCCGATAAACTTCCTTGAGACGGTCTTTCATCACGTGCGTATAAATTTGGGTCGTCGAAATGTCGGCGTGGCCGAGCATCAATTGCACCGACCGCAGGTCCGCGCCGCGCTCGAGCAGATGGGTCGCAAAACTATGCCGCAGCTTGTGCGGCGCGAGCGGGCCGCGAATTCCCGCTCGCCGTCCGTGGGCTGCCAGAATTTTCCACAATCCGACGCGGCTTATCCTGCGGCCAAAGCGGTTCACGAAAAGAAAAGGGGTCGCGCGTTGCCGGTTCTCGCGCCCTGTACCGGGCGCCATCCGACGCCGCAGGAGCTTCGGCCGGCCCCGGCGCAAGTACCTCTCGAGCGCAGCAAGCGCCGCCTTCCCCACAGGCACTAGCCGTTCTTTGTCTCCCTTCCCCAGGCAACGCACATAACCCATGTCGGCTTGCAGGTCAGCGGTCTTGATCCCCGTCAATTCGCTCACCCGCATCCCGGTAGAATAGAGCAGCTCCAACATCGCCTTGTCGCGTAAGCCCAGCGGTGTTCGTTCCGTCGGTGCCGCCAGGAGTTTCTCCACCTCTTCCATAGCCAACGCCTTGGGCAGGGTCCGCCAGGTTTTCGGTGATTCTACATGGCGAGTGGGATCCTCGGCGATATACTCTTCCCTTCGCAAGAATCCGAAGAAGTTTCTTAACGCGCTCAAATGGCGCGCCACCGAGCGCGAGTCCAGCTTCTGTTGGTAGAGCCATCCCAGAAAGTCCAGGACATCGCCGCGGGTCACCTTCTTGAAGGGCAATTTGCGCTCTTGAGCGTAGCGGGCAAATTTCAGCAGGTCGCGCCGGTAGGCCTGGACGCTGTTTTCCGCCAGCCCCCGCTCTACCCTTGCATAATTAAGAAACCATTGGACTTGTGCTTCCACCTTGGGTCTTTACCCTTGGCTTCCCAGGGACTGCCCGGATTCATCCCGGCCTATATGTCGGGCTCAAGGCCCGACACTCCCTTAAGAACGCTACTAGCTCTCCATGCCCCGCCCGGCCGCGTCCCGCCTCAAAGCAATACCGTAAACATCATGCAGCTCTTCACAGCGGAGCATCCACGCCAGGGCCAGGTAAAAGCCGGTCGCAGCACCGATAATAAACACAAAAATCCCGATCCGGTGCCACAGCCTCACAAATTGCTCAAAGTGTAACACCCGGAGCATCGCCCAGCAAAAGATCCCCATGGCCGCCGAGCACAACCCAATCTTGGCGATCGAGGACAGCATGGGTCGCTCGGCAAATTCACCGAAACGCCGCCGAAAAACCCATAGCAGGATCAAACAATTGAAGTAAGCCGCCAGAGCCGTGGCGAACGCCGGGCCACCGTTCCTGAAAAAGTCAAAAAACAGCCGGTAGAACAGCCCATTGAACAGAAGATTGATTACGACCGCTGACGCTGCAACCGCAACCGGCGTCTTTGTGTCCTTGGTCGAATAGAACGCCGGCACCACCAACTTTACAGCGGCGAATGCCGGGAGCCCAGTGGCGTAAAAAAAGAGCGCCCAGGAAGTAAGCGCGGTGGATTCCGCAGTGAATCGCCCGTGCTGGAAGAGCACCTCGATAATCGGTCGCGCCAGAACCATCATCCCTACCGTGGCGGGAATGGTGATGAAGGAGACAATCCTCAGGCTGAAAGCCAGCGTATGCTTCAGCCCGGTGACGTCTCGCTCCGCCGCTTGCCGCGACATGATCGGCAGAATCGCGGTAGCCACGGCAATCGCATAACCCCCCAGGACTAACTCCGTTACCCGGTCGGCAAAGTTCAACGATGCCAGGCTACCCTCCGGCATCTTCGCCGCCGTCGCAAAAACCCTGTCCACGAGAAAATTGATTTGATACACCCCGATACCGAAGAACCCCGGAACCATCAGCTTGCCCACCGCTCGAATCCCGGGATGAGAAAAAGACACGCCGAAATCGAAGGTCATTCCCCGCTCGCGCAGTTGCGGCATCTGAATCAGAAACTGAAGGGCTCCGCCAAGCAAGACTCCGAGCGACAGGGCCACTCCCGGCTCAGGGAAGTACCGGAGAAAGAAAGGGAACGAAGCGGCGATGATCGCCAGATTGAGCAGAATGGGCGTGGCGGCGGGTAAGCCGAACACGTGAAAGCTATTCAGGATGGCCATGGACAACGCCGCCAACCCGATGAAAAACAGATAGGGGAAGATGATTCGATTCAGATGGACGGCCAGTTCCCACTCTGTTGTCGTTGCCGAAAACATCGTCAGCACCCGCACCAGATAGGGCGAAAAGACAATCCCGAGGGCCGTCATCACCGCCAACACCATCGCCAGCGTCCAAAAGAGACGGTTGGCAAACTCCCAGACCTCCTTTTTTGACTTTGCGGTGAGGTACTGAGTGAAGATGGGAATGAACGAAGCGGTCAGCGATCCCTCGCCCACCAACCGCCGGAAAAGGTTGGGGATGCCGTAGGCGAGATAGTAGGAGTCCGCCGACAGTGTGGTTCCCAGGACAAAGGCGATGCGCTGCTCCCGGATGTAGCCGAGAATGCGACTGATGATGGTGATGAAGGTGATGACGCCAGCGGACCTGAGGATCTGTCTTTTTTCCGTCAAATCGCCTTCCGCCTCAGTCCCGCCGTGGCGGGATCATTCCTGCGCGAAGCGAGCGCATCTTAGCATAAGCCCCAAAGCGGGCAAAGTGCCGCCCCTCTTGGCATTGCCGCCGGGTCAATCGAACATGAGCGCCATCTTCCACCCAAGCTGTCATCCTGAGCGGAGCGAAGGATCTGCTTGTTCGGACTCCTCTTCGCTCCGGCCCTTTTGCCGGCACTGGTCACGGGCCGCCGGTCGCTGGGCACTGCCTTGCCCTGAGCAGCGCAGCCGAAGGGTCGCCGGCCCTGGCCACTGGTCGCTCGCCAACGGCCTCCCGGACACCTTTATGCGCCTCTGGCCTCATTGCCGGAGACGAGCAGCCCTGGGAGGAACGACCGCATAGTCAATCAGCGTCCGAGTTTGCTACTCTTGCCTGGCAGTTTTTGAATCTCGACCATGTGAGGCAGTGCCATGAAATTGGCGGAACTGGCTCGTAAGCTGGACTGTCAGCTCGAAGGTGACGGCGACCTTGAAATCACCGGCGTTGCGGGAATTGACCGGGCGCAACCGGGTGAGATTACCTTCCTCACCAACCCGCGGTACAAACCGTGGCTCAAACAAACACGCGCTTCGGCGATCATTGTCGCGCGCGAGGCCGAGCCGCCCGGGTTGCCCTGTCTTCGCTCGGACAATCCCTATCTCGCTTTTGCTCGGGCGGTGGAATTGTTCTACCAGCTGCCCCGTCCCGCTCCCGGCATCCACCCCACTGCGGTCATTGCCAAATCGGCTCAGATTGGCCCGAATGCCAGCATCGGTCCCTATTGTTTTGTGGACGAAGAGGTCACCATCGGAAAGAACGCTGTGCTACACAGCTTCGTCGCGATCTACCGGGGCGCCAAGATGGGCGATGACTTTTTCGCGCATTCGCATGCCGTCGTGCGTGAATTCTGCCGAATCGGCCATCGCGTCACGCTCCAGAACGGCGCCATGGTCGGGCCGGATGGCTTTGGCTTTGCCCGCCGCGCCGATGCGAGCTACCACAAAATTGTTCAGGCGGGCACCACCGTCATTGAGGATGACGTTGAGATTCAGGCGAACGCTTGCATTGACCGCGCCACCGTCGGCGAAACCCGGATCCGTCGCGGCACCAAGATTGACAATCTCGTCCAGGTCGGCCATGCCTCCACGGTGGGGGAAGACACCCTGCTTTGTGCCCAGGCCGGCTTGGCGGGCAGCACCCACATCGGCAATCGCGTCATCCTCGCCGGCCAGGTCGGCTGCGCCGGACATTTGACCGTCGGCGACGGCGCCATCGCCACCGCTCAGACCGGCATTCCCAACGATGTGCCGGCCGGCCAAATCGTCTCCGGCTATCCAGCCATGGAAAACAAACTCTGGCGCAAATGTGCTGCCGTTTACGCCCGCTTGCCTGAGCTCCAAAAAACCGTCCGGGAATTAAAGGAAAAATGGATGGGACAGAACTGAAAACAGCACTCTTCTGCTGGTTCTATTTTCTATGTTCTATTTTCTATTTTCTATCTCAGATCGTTGCTCCCTCTTCTGCCATTCCTTGAGAGGCGCCGCGAAGCTCAAGCGGTAAAGCGGAGGCGATGATCTCTCGAACCTTTTGCGCCAGAACATCCCGGTCCTCGATCCCGTAGCCGGTCGTCTCCACCGGCCGATGGAATGTAATTCGAACCACTCCCGGCCGCAACGCCATCTCGCCTTTCGCCATACATCTTTCCGCCCCTTCAATCGTGACCGGCACAATGGGCACGCCGGCCTTGATGGCCAGCACAAATGGCCCCTTCTTGAACACACCCAGCACCCCGCCATGGCTGCGGGTTCCTTCCGGGTAAATGAGATACGGAAGCCCCGATTTCAACCCATCGACGGCTCGCTCGGCGCTGGCGATCGCTGCCTCGCGATTGCTACGGTCCAGGGGAATGAATCCGGCCATGCGCATGGCAATATTCAGGATCGGAATGCGGAAAAATTCTTTTTTCCCCAGAATGGCAACTCGCGGCAGCAACGGTACGAGTGCTGGGGGGTCCACATTGCTCGTATGGTTCGGCATGAAAACGCAAGCCCGACCGCGCAAAACGTTTTCTTCACCGAACACCTCAATGCGGATGCGCGCCAGCCACAACCCTGCCCGCGCCCCGGCCAGACTGACGGCGTACAACGCTTCGATCGATCCGACCACGAGTGAATAGAGGATCATGGGCGGCCCAAGGATGAGCAAGTACAGCATGAGAAATCCGGTGACTAAAATCCCACGTAGCTGATTCAAGGCTCAGTAATCCCCTTCAAAAGTCCCTCCCGGATGCGCTGCTCGAGGAGGCTGGCAACCGGCTTTTCAAAAACCTCAAATTCCTCAACGCTTCGGATTGCGAGCCGAAAACGGCACGTATGCTCGGTGTCTCCTCGCTTCACGCGCAGCCGGACGCGCTCTCCGGGTCTTCGGCTTCGCACCGCCCGTGCAATGTCCCGCGGCAGACTCTTCTCGTCGAGAGCAATCAACTCGTCTCCAGCCTGCACCCCGGCCTGCGCAGCCGGCGAATCCGCTGTGATGTCCGTCACGTAGTGTTTTCCACCACGCCGATAAGTGTCAAAGCCGAGCCAGGCCGCTTCTCGCTTCTCCAATCGAAGGGCCAGCCCGGCGTAACCGAGATATGTTCCATAGGGCAGTTCATCCGTGCCGGCAACGTAGCGGGCAAAGAATTCTCGGAAACTCGTGCCCCCTATCGCTTCGCATGCCGTCTCGATGTCACGCTGATCGTCGTAAAACTTGCTCTGGATCGCATAATGCTGATAGAGCTGCCTCATCAGATCATCGAGGCTTCGGCGATTGCCCGTGGCACGACGAATGCCCAGGTCGAGGAGTATTCCAAGAAGCTCGCCCTTGTTGTAATAAGAGATGCTGAATTCCGGTCGCGCATAGTGGGGATATTTTTCGAGCCACGCATCCAGCGAGGCTTCTTCCGCGCTCCTCCAGGCGCGAGCAGGGCGCGATTGAAGAACCTCCATCTGTCGCGCCAGTTCCGAGTAGAAGCGCTCCCGGCTGTACAACCCCGTGCGCACCAGCGTCAAATCGGCATAGGTGCTTGTCACGCCCTCGGCGAACCAGAGCGCTCGGCTGTACTGCTCTTGCGTGTAGTCCACCGGCTCGAGCGATTGCGGCCGTATGCGCTTCACATTCCAGAGGTGAAAGAATTCATGGGCGGTGACAGGCGCAAGTGAGCCGGGGTCGTTCTTGATGTCGTCGGCGCGTAGGAAAATTGCCGTCGAGTTCTTGTGCTCCATTCCCCCGCCCGACTCAGGCAAAAAGTGGTAGAGGAAGAGGTACTCGGCAAAGGGAACTCCGCCCATCAGCTTGGTTTGGTAGGCGACGATTCGCTCGATGGTCGTTTTGATTTGATCCAGCCGATAGACGGCGGGATCCCCATCGATCACGATCCGGTACCGGGCTGAGCCGACCAGCACCACCGTCTCCTCGAAATCGCCGATTTCCACCGGAGCGTCCGCAAGCTCGTCGTAGTTTGGGGCGACGTACCGCTTGGTGCTGTCGTCCCAACGCAGGGCAGTGGCAATCCGCCAACTTTCGGGAACGTCGGCGAACCCAAGCGTGGCTGGTTCGCCTTTCCGGCCCACCACATAGCAAAGCACCGATGCCAGATTCAGGAAGGCATGACGGGAGTTGAGCTGCGAGCTGTAGGCATCGGGTTGATCCCAGTAGATGTCGTAGCGCACGGTTACGGAAGTTCCGGAGGTGATGACGCGCCACGTCTGCTTGTCAAGCTTGCGCACCGGAAGCGGCTGGGCGGCGCTGTCCGTGGCGCGAAGCGCAACGATGTATTGGGCAAAGTCCCGCACCCGATAGAGCGCGTTCCAGGCGGGCATTTGAACCGTCAGCTCCGGGCCAGCTTCAGCTACTCGCATCTCTACGTGGAAAAAATGTTTGTCCGGCTCACGGAGCGAGATGCGATATTCGATCGGGGAACCTTGGCCGCCTGAGGGCTGGCTGGCCAGCGCGACGCCGGCCAGCGGGAGGCATAACCAGCCAAGCAGCACGGCGATATGGTTTTTACCTGGCATTCTCATCGTCTGGGGGTATCCTTCAGGCCTTTCGCTCGCGCAACCTTTCCAGGATCCGATCAGGAAGATTTTCAAATCCTCCGTTCGAAAGCGCTACGACAACATCTCCGCGGCGAGCCTCGGTTGCTACACGCCGAACGATCGTTTCCACGTCCGGCATGGCTGCCGCCGTCTTACCTTGCTTCACCAGAGCTACGGCCACACTCTCAGGCGAAAGGCGCTCCGCGTCACTCAGCAGGTGGGGGCGATTCACCGGCGCAATCAAAATACAATCGGCGAGGCTGAGCGCTTCCGGCAAGACAGACTCGAAGACCCTCCGGCGCAGCGTGTTCGAGCGAGGCTCGAAGAGCGCCCAAATCCGCCGGCCAGGATACTTCGCCGTGATCCCCTCGAGTGTCGCTCGAATGGCGGTCGGATGATGGGCGAAATCATCTATGACGGTGACTCCGGCCACTTCGCCCTTCACCTCCATCCGCCGGCGCACGCTGCGAAACGTGCGAACCGCCTCCTCGATCACTTCCCTTTCTATTCCGGATTCGACGCCAGCCGCCGTAGCCGCCAGGACGTTCAGCGCGTTGCATTCTCCTGAAAGCGATGTCTCACACCGGACGCGGCCACCCTTATCGTTCTCCGCGTCGAAGCTCATGCCCCCGGGCGAATGCTTGAGCCCCTGTACCACCCACCGGGATCCACTGGACTTCTTCAGGCCATACGCTATGACCGGACAAAATGCCTTGGCCGTGCACTCGCGCACCGCTTCCCCCTCCCCCCAGGCAACAATCCATCCCCGGCTCGGTACCAGGTTCACCAGTCGTTTGAAGGCGAGCTTGACTGCATCCAGGTCGGCATAGATGTCGGCGTGGTCATATTCGACCGACGTCAAAATCAAGCCATCCGGTCGGTAATGGAAGAACTTGGAGGACTTGTCGAAATAGGCCGAGTCGTACTCGTCCCCCTCGATGATGAAATCGGGCCCTCCGCCCAGCCCGTAGCTCGAACCAACATTTTCCCCGATGCCACCGATCAAGAAATTCGGTTTGCGGCCTCCAACCTGAAAAATCCAGGCGAGCAGCGCGGCAGTCGTAGTCTTGCCGTGCGTGCCGGCCACGACGAGCGACTGTTTCCCCGCAAGAAAGTGCTCGGCCACCACCTGCGGCAAGGAACGATAAGCAATCCGTTCGTCCAGCACGTATTCCAGCTCAACGTTCCCGCGCGAGATGGCATTGCCGACCACCACGAGGTCGGGTCGGGGCCGCAAATTCTCTGGTGAAAACCCGGTGGCGTAGTGAATTTGAAGCCGGTCGAGAAAATCGGACATGGGCGGATAGGTCCCGGAGTCAGAGCCGGTGACCTCGAAGCCCCGGTCGCGGAGCATTCCCGCCAACGATGCCATCGCTGCTCCGCAGATCCCGATGAGGTGAATGTGCCGGACCGCCTCCATCGGTCAGCGCACCGCCGGCTCAAGGATTTCGAGTTTCATTTCGTCCGTCACCGTGAGCCGTGCCGGCACCCCCAGGGGCAAGGTGAGTTGCGGCCCATCTACATGGCCAGCGGGAAGGCCGAACCCGACCGGGACGGAAAAATCGTGGAAAAATCTTCGCAAGACATCGAGCAGATTGTACTTTTGCCCGGGGGGATTGCAGTCCGGCATCTTTCCGAAAACGATGCCACGCACGTCCCGAAATTTTCCCGCCGCCCACAACTGCAGGAGCATCCGGTCAACTTGGTAGGGCTTCACCCCCGTGTCTTCCATAAACAGGATGGCCCCGCTCGTTTCAATCTCGCACGCCGTTCCGATGCCGGCCGCCAGCAAGGAGAGGCACCCACCTTCCAGAATTCCCTGGGCCTCTCCCGGCCGAATCATTTCTCCCTCCCAGGGCAGCGTCCATCCGGAGCGATTCTGCATGACCGCCAGCTCGAACGATGCCCGGTTATAGCCCCGGTCGCCCTCGGAAAATCCGCTTGCCACCATAGGCCCTTGAAACACCACCCAGTTCAACTCGCGCCGGAAAAATTGTTGCAGCATCGTGATGTCACTGTAACCCATGAATACCTTCGGATGTGGCCTGAGAAATTCCAGGTTCAACGTCGGCGGCAAATAGCCGGCCCCGTATCCACCGCGCACGCAAAGCACTCCCCCAACAGCCGAGTTCGCAAACATCTCCATGATTTCCTTGCTGCGGCGTTCGACCGGCCCGGCGAAAAACAGATCTTGGGCGAGGAGGTCAACGCGCCGCTGTGTGCGGAAGCCAAGCTTGCGCAGCTCACCCTCCCCGCGCTCGACCAGCTCCGGTTCCGCCGAGCTCGCCGGCGCGACGATTCCGATCAAATCATTAACCTTTAACGCAGCAGGCTTGACGGCGACACTCATCTGGGTTAGAGAAAGAGGCTGGGGAGTGCGTCTCTACTGCCAATCGGCGCTTGAGTATAGCAGCTATGTCCCACAATACAATCTCTTCGCATATGTTCAAAGCTGATCTCCATTGCCACAGCTATTTCTCCGGACGCGCCAAACACATGCGGCTCATCGGCGCCCGCGATTGCTATTCGCCCCCGCGCGACGTCTATCTCACCGCCAGGCGGCGCGGGATGAACCTGGTTACCATCACCGACCATGATTCGATTGATGGCTGTCGGCAGCTCCTGGATGAGATGGGGAATCTACCCGACTTTGTCATCGGCGAAGAGGTTACGACGTTTGTCCCCGAATTCGGCGATTCCATCCATATCGCTGTCTATGGAATCACCGAGGCCCACCACAGCGACCTTCAACACCTGGCCGGCAACGCTTCCGAGCTGGTCGCCTATTTACGACAGCATCAGATCCTTTTCGCCCTGAACCATTTTTTCCACGATTTTCGCCACCACCGTCGCCTGGGCGAATATCTTCATACCATGGCCCATCTGTTCGGCGTGGTCGAGGTTCAGAATGGCGCCATGCAGGCCGAGCACAACGAGATGGTCACCGAAGTCCTCGAATTCTTGAGCCAACAGGGAAAGAAATTTTCGTGTATTGCCGGGAGCGATGCGCACACCCTCCGCCGCATCGGCACGACCTATACCGCTAGCTTTGCTCGCACCAGGGAAGAGTTTCTGGGCGATATCCGCAACGGCCGGACCTTCGTGCGCGGCAGGCACGCTACCCACCTCGCTATCGCCCTCGACATTTACGGAGTCGTTCTCCGCTACTACCCCAACGTGCTGACCAATCGGAAAGAATTCGGCTTTTGGGAACGCCTCAAGAACATCGCCCTTAGCCTGGGCTGCTCGCCCTTTCTGTTCATTCCCTATGTCATCGCCCTCAAGCACGCCCGCCGTGAAAGGCAACACCTCGCTCATCTTCGCCAAGCTCTTTCCAGACTCTATCCCGGTGAGCGGACTTCCCCGGCCACCTAGCTGCGTGCTCAAAATCCCGCCGACATTGCCTTGCCCCGATATATCGGGGCCAAAGCTTCAGGACGCCGGATGGAACTGGCCTCCCGCAGCGTGGGGTGGGCGTTGTTGCCTGAACTCGGCCCCGGCAAGGCAAGTTCACTCGCTGCTCTCCAACTGAATTAACGACACTCAAAATCTCGTGTCTGCGGGAATCCTGGGAGGGCTCTTCAGCGGCCTTGTTCCAGCAGGCGAAAGCGCTTGACATGCTCCTTCAGGATGCAACGGTCCATTACGACATTCAGGCCGGCTTTGCGAGCGGCCTCCCCTGCTTCTTCATGAAGGACTCCCTCTTGCATCCACACCGTCTTCGCGCCGATCGCTATCGCTGAAGCGACAACCGGCGGAACCTCGTCGGAGCGGCGGAAGACGTTCACGATGTCCACTTTCATCGGAACATCCTCCAACCGATGATAGGATTTCTCGCCGAGAACTTCCTTTTCGTTCGGGTTGACCGGGATAATCCGGTAGCCGACCGATTGCATGTAGCGGCTCACGCCAAAGCTGGGCCGGTAAGCTTTGGCGGACAGGCCCACGACAGCGATGACCTTGCTGTTTTTGAGAATTTCTCCGATTCGATCGTCCATCCTCTAACCCATCTTGAAGGGAAAGGCGTATGCATTCACACGAAGGTGGATCTTACTTTTTCGAAGGCCTTCAAGAATATTTCATTTTCCTCCTGGGTGCCAACCGTGACGCGTATGGCAGTGGGAAAACCCATGAACGCCATGGGGCGCACGATGACCCCTTCGCGCTTGAGAAGTTCAAAGACCTCGTCCCCGTCGCACCCCACGTCCACCAAGACAAAATTCGTAACCGATGGGACAAACTTCACGCCCATCCGCGTCAGACCGTCGCCAAGAAACTTCAGTCCGCGGTTGTTCGACTCCACCGACCGCCGAATGTGATCCCCATCGTCCAACGCAGCCAGCGCGGCAGCTTGCGCAATGGCCGAGGTGTTGAATGGCGAGCGGATGCGATTCAGGTAGCCGAGCAGCTCAGGCCGGCCAATGCCATAACCAATCCGCAAACCAGCCAGCCCGTGGGCCTTCGAGAACGTGCGCAAGACCAGCAGATTCCTGCCCTCTCGCACGTAGCCAAGCGAACGCGAATAGTCCGCACGCTGTACGTAGTCGAAGTACGCCTCGTCAAGCACCACGACCACGTGCTCCGGCACCCGCTGGAAGAACCGGTCAAACTCCGTTGCCGTGAACATGGTGCCGGTTGGATTGTTCGGATTGGCCAGGAAAATGGCTTTGGTGCGCTCCCCAATCCCCCCCGAGATTGCCTCCAGGTCATACGCTGAGTTCTTGAGTGGAACGCGCACCAACTGCGCGCCCACCTCCTGTGCGGCAATGTAGTACATGGCGAACGACCCGTCCGAGGTCAGCACTTCATCCTCGCGCGCAACAAAGGTCCGCGCCACCAGCTCAATCAATTCGGTCGAGCCGGCGCCGAGAATGATTTCGTCCATGGATACGCCCAGCCGGGCGGCCAGCTTTTCGCGCAGATAGTAGCCGCTGCCGTCCGGGTAGCGATTCGCCAGAGGAAGAAATTGCATAATGGCATTCACCGCTTTGGGCGAAGGGCCCAGCGGGTTTTCGTTCGAGGCCAGCTTGATGGCCTTGACTTTCAGCTCGCGCTCGATTTCTTCTACCGGTTTCCCCGGCACGTACGGTCGCAGCTTGGTGATGTAAGTAGGAATCAGATCAATGAGCGTGCGCTTCATGGAATTGCGCCGGAATGACTGCATCTCTCCTTTGTTCAGAGTGAGCTAGGTCAAAATCTTTTGCTTTGCCCGAGCTGTTTCCCGCCGCCTACTCGGTTTTTCCTGCCGGCCCTGCGGCTGCCGTCGAGGCCTGTTCCCCGATGGAACCAGTTGGCTCAACCGCCGCTGGCAATTCAGGCGGCTGTCCCTCGCTGCCCAAAGCGCTCTTCGCCAGCTCTTCAAATTCCTCGAGGCTCGGCAGCTCGCTCACATCTTTGAGGCCAAAGCGAACCAGGAAATCCCTGGAGGTGCGATACAAAATCGGCCGGCCGATGCAGTGCTTGCGGCCAGCGGTCGTGACCAGCTTCTTTTCAAGAAGCGTATGGATCACTCCGCTCGTGTTTACCCCCCGGATTTCCTGGATTTCCGGGAGCGTGACCGGTTGCTTGTAAGCTACGACGGCGAGCGTTTCCAGCGCTGGCAGCGAAAGGCGCAATGGCGCCTGCAGACTCTTGATGAATTGTCGCAGAACCTCGTGGTGCTCCGGCTTGGTCGAGAGGCGATAGCCGCCGGCAACCTCGCGGATTTCAATCCCTCGGTCGGGCGCCGCGCTGGCCGCAATCAACTCGTCCATGGCCGCCCGAATTTCACGGCGATCTTGTTCGGGCAAGACTCTTACGATCTGGTCGATCGTGACAGGGTCCTCCGTCACATAGATAATCGCCTCCAGGATTGCCTTCATCTCTTCTCGCGTCATAGCGCCTACTGGTAGGACTGTTCAATGGACGGCATGAGCCGCCCCTCTTCGCTGAAGACCCTGTCAAACATCCGATGCTTGCGTAGAAAGATGTCGCTAAAACTTTTCGGCTGCGTCAACACGACCGCTTGCAGCCGCACCAGCTCCAACACCGCCAAAAAGGCCACAATCATCCCCTGACGGCTCCGGCAGGATGAAAAAAACTGGGTCAGCGAAACCGGCTCTGTGGCAGCCAACAACCGCCGCCGCAGCGCTTCGATCATCTGCGTGACCGTGACCTGCTCTCCCGCTATACCCAGCGTCGGCGGCTCTTTGACCCGTTCCAATACTTCTCGGAACACCCGCACCAGGTCAAAGAGCGACACCGCAATCTCGCCCTGCTCCTCTTCAACCTCATATAGAGACAGATCCGGCTTGGACCAGACGTGCGCCTCGATCTGCTGTTTTTGGTGGAGCATCTGGGCCGCCTGCTTGAATTTCTCATGCTCCAGCAGCCGGTGCACGAGCTCCGTCCGTGGGTCGATCTGCCCCTCCGGACCCGCCAGCGGGTCGGGCGGCAGCAACATTCTGGACTTGATGTAGATGAGCGTGGCTGCCGTCAGGACAAACTCGCCGGCGATGTCTATGTTCAGTTGCTCGAGCCGGTGCAGGTAGTCGAGATACTGCGCGGTAATCTTCGCTATCGGAATGTCGTAGATGTCGATTTCCTGCTGGCGGATAAGGTCGAGCAAAAGATCGAGCGGACCCTCATAGATCGGAAGCTGCACTTTGTAGGCTGACGGTGTTCCCACGTGCCTCAATCCCCGGGAGCAACGGATGACTTTCTTGCTGGCTCCTGGCGAAAGACCAGCTTCATGGCCTCCCGGACATGCTCCATCGTCTTTCTCGCCACTCGTCGTGCTCGCTTGGAGCCCTCGACCAGAATGGCCCGGACATCGTCGGGCCGCTGCTCGTAGTTGCTCCGCCGCTCGCGGATCGGCTCCAAATTTCTGAGCAAATTGTCCGCCATTATTTTCTTGCAATCGATACAACCGATAGCGGCCGAACGGCACTCGCGGTCGATTTGCGCAATCGTGTCGGGCGGCGAATAGAGCTTGTGAAATCCATAGAACACCGGGCAAACATCCGGATTGCCCGGGTCGGTGCGACGAACCCGCGCCGGGTCCGTCACCATGGTCCGTATCTTTTCCCGAATGGAGCCCTCGTCTTCGCCGATGAAGATCGCGTTGTTATAACTCTTGCTCATTTTTCGGCCATCGGTTCCGGGCAGCCGTGGCGACCGGGTAAGCAAGGCTTCCGGCTCCACCAACACCGAAAACATTCGCCCATCAATCTTCTCCCGTTGAAAGACTTCCTGCCAATGGCCCGGCTCAAATCCGCGAAACCATTTGACAATTTCCGAGCGAATCATCGTGCGATCTTCGCCGCTGATCTCTGCCTTGCCGAGGGCGCGAAGGTTCAAAGCCTGCCCGGCATTTGCCAGTTCCACGATACGAAGCAGTTGTCTGCGCTTTCCCGCCCGCCACGCCCCTTCGGTGACCACCGGGAAGAAACCGTTGAAACGCCGCACAATTTCCCGGGCGAGCTCAACATGAGGAACTTGATCTTCTCCGACGGGCACATAATTCGCCCCGTAGATCACGATGTCAGCCGCTTGCAGCAGCGGGTAGCCCAAAAACCCGTACATCCCGAGATCTTTCTCCTTCATCTGTTCGATCTGCTCTTTGTAAGTCGGCACTCGCTCGAGCCAGCTAAGCGGGGTCACCATGGAAAGGAGCAGGTGCAGCTCGGCATGTTCGGGCACTTCTGACTGTACAAAGAGTACGGAGCGCGCCGGGTCAAGGCCTGCTGCCAACCAGTCCGTGGCCACCTCAAGGCGGTTCTGGGCCACCTCCGACGTGTCGTCGTAATCCGTCGTCAGCGCATGCCAGTCGGCAATGAAGTAGTAGCATTCATACTGGTCCTGCAGCTTGACCCAATTCTCCAGCGCCCCAACAAGGTTGCCGAGGTGCAATTTCCCCGTCGGGCGCATTCCACTCAACACTCGCTTTTTGCGAGCCATGATTGGCTAGACCCCGCTCCCGCTCGCAGCCAGAAGGTCGCGGGCAATGATCATCCGCTGCACTTCGCTGGTGCCTTCGTAAATCGTGGTGACGCGGGCATCGCGGTACATTCGTTCCACGTCTGAATCACGCGAATATCCGGAACTACCCAGAATCTGTACAGCCTTGGCCGCGACACGGTTCGCCATCTCGGAAGCATAAAGCTTTGCTCGCGAAGCGTAAGCCCCGAGTCGCCCCCCGCCGAGGTCGCGCACGTGGGCCGCCTGGTAGGTCAGCATGCGCGCCGCCTGAATTTCCGTCTCCATGTCCGCCAGCATCCATTGAATCGCCTGGAACTCGGCAATGTTTTTGCCGAACGCTTTTCGCTGGCGGGCATGTTTCACCGCTTCTTCAAACGCTCCTTGAGCGATGCCCACGCACTGCGCCGCGATTCCTACGCGGCCTCCATCGAGCGCCTCCAGCGCGATCTTCAGTCCCTGGCCTTCGTCACCAAGACGATTTTCAACCGGAACCTGGCAATCAGCCAGAAGAATTTCAGCCGAGTGAGACATGCGCAAGCCCATTTTGTCTTCGTACCGGGCGATGCGGAAACCGGGAAAGTTAGGCTCCACCAGAAAAGCGCTGACGCCGCGAGCGCCTTGGCCGGGTCCGCTAACCGCCATGATGAGATAAACGCCGCTCACCCCGCCGTTCGTTACCCAGCTCTTTGTTCCGTTCAGGAAGTAGTCATCCCCGCGCCGCTCCGCGCGAGTTTGAATACCCGCTGAATCGGAGCCGGCCTGCGGTTCGGTCAAGCAGAAGGCGCCCAGCATCTCGCCCCGGGCGCAGGGCACCAGGTATTTCTTCTTCTGCGCTTCCGTGCCATGGCGAAAGATCGGCATGCACACAACCGAGGTGTTCACGCTCACCGTAACCGCCGTTGTCGCGCAAACGCGCGCCATCTCCTCCAGCGCAATGGCGTAGCTCAGCGAATCGCTCCCGCTCCCGCCGTACTCTTCCGGAACGAGCATGCCGAGAAATCCCATTTCGCCAAGCTTGCGAATCTGCTCGGCAGGAAATTGTTCGTCACGTTCCAGTTGTCGAAGGAGAGGGCGAAGCTCGGTTTCCATGAACTGGCGCACAGTATCGCGCACCAGTTTTTGATCTTCGGTGAGAGAAAAATCCATGTAATCAGTGATGAACGCACGCTTACGTCAACGGCGAATATTAGCACAAGGTCCTTGCAAAGGCCACTTGGTGGAAATGGATGGAAATGTTGTTCAACCTGCAACAGGCATTTGGCGTCTTCCCCTGATCCCGCCGGGTGGCCGCTAACAGTGCTGTGCGAAGAAAATCGCGCATCTTCGCAAGCCCACACCTTGCGCCTAACTTGTTGAGAGTGGAGCCCGATGCTATACTTTTCGTTTGTTGCGCCGCGCAGGAGAGCGAAATTGAGTTCCTTCTGGCTCTGGGTCGCGTTATTTCTCTATTCCCTGGGTTTGGTTCACTCCATCATTACCGTCGTCACTCGAAGACAAGTCATTTTCCGCGTGGCTTTGCTTGCTTTCTCGCTGGGCTTTGTGTTTCATCTGGTTTCGCTCGTCGAGCACGCTTTCCTGACCCATCGGTGGCCGGTGACGACGGTCGCCGAGGCCACTTCCCTGTTCGCGTTCATCATCACTGCCGGGTTTCTGCTCGTCTATGCCCTGACGGGCGTCAACTCGCTCAGCGTTCTTGTCTTCCCCATCGTATTCGTGATGACGCTGGCCGCCGCCACCAGCCAGCCGGCACTCGGGCCCATCGCTTCCCCGCTCTTGCGCGCCACTTGGGTCCCTGTTCATATCTCGTTTGCCCTGGTGGGTTACACCGCTCTCGTTATCAGTTTTCTTGCTGGCATCATGTATCTGATCCAGGAACGCGAGCTAAAGCGCCACCGTCCGCGAACGTTCTACTATCGGCTGCCGCCGCTTGAGGATATTGACCGGATCGCTTCGCGGACCCTGGCCGTCGGCTTCCCGTTCTTGACCGTGGCGATCATTCTCGGCGCGCTCGGCGCCTCTTCCACATGGGGTCCGAGCTGGATGCGAGACGCCAAGGTGTTGCTCTCATTCCTTCTCTGGTTCATCTACGTCATGCTGGTTTATTCGCGGGTAGCCGCCGGTTGGCGCGGCCGCAAGGCAGCGTACTTTGCCATGGTGGGCTTGGTCGCGGCGCTGGCAAGCTGGGCGGGTAACTATTTGAGTGCTCATCATTCGTTCATTCCCCCGCGATAGGCTTGCCCGACAGGTCGGGGAGCGGAATCAACGATGAACCTCGCTCTCGTGGGTCTCAATCATCGGACTGCTCCGGTAGAAATTCGGGAACAGCTTTGCTTTTCCGAAAAGGAACTACCGTCGGCTCTCGAGCAAGTGCGTGCCTTGGATGGGATCACGGAAGCGATCATCTTTTCCACCTGCAATCGGGTGGAGCTTCTGGCCAGTGGTGCAGACGGCTGCGATGTCGCCGCGGCCCTGGCGCGATTTCTCTCCGAAAACCGCTCTTTTCCCCTGATCAATCTCGAACAGCATCTCTACCGGCACCGGCAGCGTGACGCCATCCGCCACATTTTCCGCGTGGCCGCGAGCCTGGATTCGATGGTTCTCGGCGAACCGCAGATCCTCGGCCAGGTCAAAGCCGCCTTTACCATGGCCAAGACAGCGGGAACGGTCGGCGCCTTGCTCGAGGAGCTTTTGACCGGGGCTTTTCACGTCGCCAAGCGAGTTCGCACGGAAACCGCGATCGGTACGGCGGCTGTCTCCATCAGCTACGCGGCCGTCGAACTGGCCAAGAAGATTTTTGGCCGATTGGAAGGCAAAACGGTTCTGGTCATTGGCGCTGGCAAGATGAGCGAGTTGGCGGCCAAGCATTTGCTCAGCTCGGGGGCTTCCACCGTTTTTGTTGCCAACCGGACGCACGAGCGGGCGCACGAGCTGGCGCAGATCTTCGGCGGCAAGGCCATTCGCTTTGAAAACCTGCCCGACTACATCGAGCAATCCGATATCATCATCAGCTCGACAGGCGCCCCGCACCACATCATTCGGAAATCCGACGCTCAGAAGTTCCTCGCTCGGCGCAAGAATCGGCCCATGTTTTTCGTGGACATTGCCGTGCCGCGCGACATCGACCCCGAAATCAATCAGCTCGACAACATCTTCCTTTACGACATTGACGACCTCGAGCAGGTCGTCGAGGCAAACCGGAAAGAGCGAGCCCGCGAGGCCCAGATTGCGGAAGAGATCGTCAGTCGAGAAGCGGAAAAGCTGATCCACCGGCTCAAAGCTCTGGACGTGGTGCCGACGATTGTTTCCTTGCAGCAGCGGCTGGAGGAAGTGCGCGCCGAGGAGCTGGAACGCGCCCGGTCCAAGCTCGGTCCACTCACCCCCGAACAGGAGCAGGCGGTGGATTTTGTGACTCGCAGCATGGTCAACAAGATTTTGCATTCGCCCATCCAGCAACTGAAATCAGTCGCCAGGCAGCCGGATGGGTTGCGGCTGGTCGAATTTGTGAAAAAGGTTTTTAACCTGAAGGATTAACGCTTTGTCTCCCGATACTCTTGTGATCGGCTCCCGCGGCAGTGCTCTCGCCCTCTGGCAAGCCGGTTGGGCCAGGGCGAGGCTCGAAGAGCAACACAGCATCTCTGCCCGCATCGCGGTGATCCAAACGACGGGTGACAAAATCACCGACGTTCCTCTTGGTCAGATGGGCGGCAGCAAAGCGCTCTTCACCAAGGAAATTGAAGAGGCCCTCCTCGCCCATCGCGTGGACCTGGCTGTACACAGTATGAAAGATGTGCCCACCGAATTGCCCGCCGGGCTCGTGATCGCCGCCGTGAGTGAGCGCGAAGATCCACGCGATGCGTGGATTTCTCGTTCCGGCGCCACGCTGAAGGATTTGCCGGGCGGCAGGGTCGGCACCAGCAGCCTTCGGCGGACATGCCAGTTGCGCCTTCTTCGCCCGGACCTGGAAATTAGGCCCTTGCGTGGCAATCTCGACACGCGCCTGCGGAAATTGGATGAAGGACAGTTCGAGGCCATCGTGCTGGCCGCGGCGGGATTGAAGCGGCTGGGGCTTGAATCGCGCGTCACCGAGTTCTTTTCCCCCGAGCGCATGATCCCGGCAGTTGGCCAGGGTGCGCTGGCCATCGAAATCCGCCACCAAGACACGCGGACAGGGCAGTTCATTGCTTGCCTCGATCACCTCTCGACGCGTCTGGCAACGCTCGCCGAGCGTTCCCTTCTCCGAAGGCTCGGTGGCGGTTGCCAGGTGCCGATTGCCGCCAACGCTGCCATCCAGAGCGATACCTTGCGACTGGTTGCCCTGGTCGCGTCGCCGGACGGGGCTTGCGTGGTGCGCGGGACAAGGTCTGGCCCGGTGGGCAGCGCTGAGGAGATCGGCCAACGTCTGGCGGAGGAGCTTCTCGAGCGCGGCGCCGGCAAAATTTTGGCGGAGATTTACTCGCACTCAGCCCTAGCGCCACCGGGTGCCGGATAGCGACCTCATGCCCAAGCAGTCTTCCGTCGGAAAGGTCTATCTCGTCGGCGCTGGGCCGGGCGATCCCGGGCTGCTGACCCTGCGTGCCCGCGAAATCCTCGAACGCGCCGGCGTTGTTGTCTTCGACCACCTTGCCAATCCAGAGCTGCTCGCTCTGGCTCCCCCAAAAGCGAAGCGCATTTACGCGGGCAAACAGGCTGGCGCGCATGCCCTTTCGCAGGACAGGATCAATCGTCTGCTCGCAAACGAGGCAAAGCGCGGCAAGATTGTCGTCCGGCTCAAGGGCGGCGATCCCTTCATTTTTGGTCGTGGCGGCGAGGAGGCTGAGGCGCTGGCTGCGGCGGCGGTTCCCTTTGAGATCATCCCGGGAGTCAGTTCCGGCTATGCCGCTCCTGCCTACGCTGGCATCCCGGTAACGCATCGCGCCGTTGCGTCCTCCGTTGCTTTTATCACCGGACACGAAGACCCCGAGAAAGGCGCCCGAGGCTTGGTTGTGGACGCGCGGCGGGGCGCATCCGTTGACGGTGAGCGTTCACCCCAGGCCGACTTGGGCGGAGCGGTGTCTTCGCTCCACTGGGCCGAGCTCGCCACCGGGGTAGACACGCTTGTGTTCTTTATGGGCCTGCGAAATCTTCCCGTCATCGCCAGCAAGCTAATCACTCACGGCCGGCCGTCGCGCACGCCAGTGGCGGTGATCCGATGGGGGACGCGGCCGGACCAGCAGGTGGTTACCGGGACGCTGACCGACATCGCCGCTCGCGTCGAAGAAGCAGGCCTCGAGCCCCCGGCCTTGACCGTGGTGGGCGACGTCGTCGCGCTGCGCGAGAAGCTCGGCTGGTTCGAGAAGAAAGCGCTTTTCGGCCGGCGCATCGTCATCACCCGCGCCCGCCACCAAGCAAGCGCGCTTCGTCGCGCTCTGGAAGAACTTGGTGCTCAGGTCATCGAACTGCCGACGATCGCCATCGCCCGTCCCCGCAGTTGGCGGGACCTCGACCGCGCCATCCGCCGGCTTGATCAATACGACTGGGTTCTCTTTACGAGCGCGAACGGGGTGCGAAAATTTTTTGAGCGGATTGCGGCGGCGCAAAAGGATGTGCGAGCCATGGGTTCCGCCCGTCTCTGCGCCATCGGACCCGCCACGGCCAAGGAACTGGCCGGATATCACCTGCGAGCCGATATCGTCCCCAACGAGTATCGCGCCGAAGGTATCGTTCAGGCGCTCAAAAGATATGATCTTCGCGGCAAAAAGATTCTATTGCCCCGAGCGCGCGTCGCCCGGGATGTGGTTCCCAGGGAGCTCGGCCGGCTCGGCGCGACGGTAGATGTCGTCGAAGCCTACCGCGCCGTCATTCCGAGAGAAAACAAAAAGCTGGCACATGAAATCTTTTCTCACTCACGGCCGGACATGATTACTTTCACAAGCTCATCGACCGTCGAGAATTTTGCTGCCCTTTTGGACGTGAGGTCACTCAAGAAGATTCTCGCCGGCGTGAAAATTGCCTCCATCGGCCCCATCACCAGCCGCAACATTCGCCGCTTCGGTTGCCGTCCGGCCATCCAGGCAAATTACTACACGATTCCTGCGCTGGTGGAGGCGATCCAGGAATACTTTAGTCGCCAGCATAGTTGAGGGTGCGCGGGTGGCGGTGTTTTCGCGGCCTGCGGTCCCTCGGATTTCGATTTTCTTGCCCGGAAACTACCGCCGGTTGGCAGAGCCGGCAACCTGCGCTGACAACCGCAAACCTAGCCCAACAATCTGAACAAGTACTCCAGTACCATTGCACTTGGCTCGCTGCGCAAGGCAGAATCGCAATGCCCAGCGGGGGGAGTAAAACATGCGTCCATGGGCCATCGCCGCGCTAACAGTGCTTTTTGCTTTGTCAGCAGGCACATTTCTGTTTGCAAAGGGACCCGGAAACAAGAAGGATCCGGGCGGTCCCGGGCAAAGAGGCAAATCCACTTCGGTGAGTGTCGTCGTTTCAATGCCGGGTAAGAAGGCAGCCGCTCCACGCTCAACGCCACCCGGTTGGAGCCAGGGCAAGAAGACCGGCTGGCGCGGTGGAGCGGAACCTCCCGGACAGGCCAAGAAATCCGGCACAAGTTCTGTCGTCGTCCACGCCAGCGCGACAGGCCGGACGTCAGCGTCCAGACCAGCGCGTTCGGCAGGCGCTTCGGCGGCAAGAACAACGAGAAACTCAGGCAAGGCCTCCGCTCACTCCGGCGCTGGCCATCGCAAACCCTAGCCGACAAAGGACAAGGTAGCGCAGGCCGCGGCTGATCCTCGCGCCCTGCGGCAGTTCGAGTTTGGATGGAAGAAGGACGGCAGGTTGCCAACGAACGGCAACCGGCGCCGCCACCAATGCACTAGCCGGGTCTTTGCCAGTAGGCTCGGCGCTCGCGGGACTTGAGGAGCCAACCGCGCCCGTCCCAGGCGACAAACTTGACCAGAGCGTTCGGAGGAGCCCGCTCGATCCAGTAAACTGACTGGCCATCGGGCACGCGTACGATCACTTTCCACGACATGATTTTTCCCGCCGGGGTCGCCACGGCTTCTGTTCCCGCCACCTCAATCTCGGCATCCTGAAATCCCAGCGGAGACGCCCGGTTAGTGATAAGCGAGGGCAGAAGGCGTGTCCTGATCTTCAGACCTTCGCGGAAGCTAAGCGCGCGCAGGCTCACCGGCAATTGGTCCTCGAGCAAATCACCGGCCAGCAAATCGAGTGGCTGGGCGCCATCGCCCTGGCCGTCGAAGTAGGAATGGAATTCTATTTCCGCTTTCGGCCCCCAGGCGCGAACTTCCTTGAACGTATTCCCACACCATTCCTGGCTGCCCACAGTCAGCTTTACCATTTGTTGGGCGCGGTCGCGCCGGACGAACACACTCGTCAGAAAATGGTAAGGATAATTTTCGGTGGGATAGGCATGGATCTGGTTGAGCTTCAGAACCGGCAGAAGCGGCTTCCCCTCATAAGGCGGATCAGCTTTGACGTACAGCTTCTCGGTGAATTCTTCCTTGACGAGAATGAGCACCGCATCATAGGAGCGCGGCTTTCCGTACTGGACGCGGCGGGCGGCGTAAGTGGCTACTTCCGCCAGACCATCGTCCCAGAGCGGCGCTTCCGCCCAGCGCTCGTCAAAAGATTCGTCGCTCGCCACCCTCAACCACTCCGCTTCCCCCAGGGCGGGGCCAGCTTTCGCCGCCGGGGCCGCTGGCGGAGGGCTCCGGCGAAGATGCAAATAACCGGCAACCACTGGCACCAGCAATACGAAGACGGCAATGATCCAACCTTTCCCACGCATCTTTCACCCCACTAAGCAAATGAACAATCGGTCTCGTGGAAACTGCGTCAGCTCGTTCCCACTTTTCGATTTTCGCTTTTCGACTTTCGGTTTTCGAATTACAGCTTGAGCAGTTCGCGCAGGCGTTTTGTCTGGGCGCGGCTGACCGGAATCTCGGTTTGTTTCTTGTCGTCCATGCGCAGTTGGTAGGAGGACTTGAACCAGGGCACAACCTCTTTGATCCGGTTGATGTTGACCAGATAAGAGCGATGCGCGCGCCAGAAAACGCTCGCGTCGAGGCTGCCTTGCAACTCTTCGATCGTCCGGAAGTTCGATTGGCCTTCCAACTCTCGCGTCACAATCGTAATGAGACCGTCCTCGATGGAGGAATAGATCATCTCTTCCGCGTCAATCAGGAACAGCCGTTGAGCGCTTTTGAGGAGCAGCTTGACCCTCTTGCCGGGCTTCCGCTCAAGCTGATGGATGAGCGACTCAATGCGCTCGGCCGGCGACGATCGCGCTTCCAGGAGCTTTCGTGCCCGCGCCACCGCTTTGCCCACCCGAAGCTTGTCGAAAGGTTTGAGGAGATAGTCCACCGCGTTCACTTCAAAGGCATGCACCGCGTAATGATCGTACGCCGTGGCGAAAACGATGTAGGGCACACGAAGATGTCTGTCCACAAGCTTCTTGATCACCCCAAAACCATCGAGTCCCGGCATCTGCACGTCCAGGAAAACCAGGTCCGGGTCGTGTTCCTTGATAAGCTGAACCGCCTCCACGCCGTTCCGGCCCTGCGCGATCAGATTGATTTCTGGAAAAGCTTTCAGCAGGAAGGCCAGCTCGTCTCGAGCCGGCTTCTCATCATCAACGATGAGGGCAGAAATCTGCATCTCTTGGTCGCTCGCCAACCCGGCACCCCCCCGACGACGCCCAAAAGTATAGACACCGCTGCCGCCACGGTCAACCTGACAGCGCCAGACGATATGCTATAGTAGCCGAGAGGTGGTGAATGGAGGCAAGAGAGTTCGCGCAACACGTTGATTCTTTCCTTCGGCCCGCCACATTTCCGCTGGCCATTCGCATGCTCGCGCCGGGCGAAGTTCCGCCGGCAAAAGTCAAGCAGCCCAAGCGCGACCTGAACATTGAAATCGCCGTGTGCCAGGCGGTCAGCATGGCGCGGCGGTACGGTTGGACGCTGGCTGTCGGGCGCGAGGACGTGAATTGCGTGCTCACCAAAACCGCATTTGGCTTTGAGAAAGAGCTTCCTTACTACTCCGAGGGCAACTGTGCCTGCGGCATGTACACGGAAACGAAAGCGGCCGGCGCGAAAACGGAAGCCGCAACGCACAAATTTCCTCACGGCAAATACGACCGCATCCTGGTTGGGCCGGCCGCTCGAGCCGACTATTCGCCCGATGTTCTGCTCATGTACGGCAATTCGGCGCAGGTGTTGCGGCTTGTCACGGCGGCGCTGTGGAAGCGCGGAGGCGCCCTCACCTCTTCCTTCACCGGTCGCCTCGATTGCTCCGATGAGATCATTCGCACGATCGAAAGCCAGGACTACCAGGTGATCTTGCCCTGCTATGGCGACCGCGTGTTCGCTCACACCGAGGATTGGGAAATGGCTTTCTCCTTGCCGGCATCGAAGATGGAAGAATTGGTGGATGGCCTCAAAGGTACCTACGCCGGCGGCATTCGCTACCCGATTCCGACCTTCTTGCGTTACAGCCCGCAGTATCCGGAGAAGTATAACGAGCTGGCGCGGTTGTGGGCGGAGGAAAAGAAATAATCCTCGAGCAAGAGCGGCTGCCCGGGCATGGGCGGCCTGCTTTGTGATTCTGTGTTGCCCAGGCCGGGCATGCCTGCCCCGCTCATGTGCGTGAAGATGAGCGCCAAAATGAAACTTTCATCCAAGTGTAAGGTCAAAGGTTCTCGGGTCATCTTCCGGGGCCCGATCTTTACTGTCCGGCGGGACCTGGTCGTCGAACCGGGAAATATCAAAGCCATCCGCGACGTGGTGGAACACCGTGGCTCGGTTGTCCTGCTGCCCATCTTTCCCGACGGGAAGATTCTCATGGTCCGGCAATATCGCCACGCGGTCAAGCGTTCTCTCTGGGAACTGGTCGCCGGGCACATCGAGCCGGGCGAATCGCCGCTCGCCGCTGCGCGCCGTGAGTTGAGGGAAGAAGCTGGATACCGGGCCGCGCGCTGTGTCCGGCTACTCGCCTTTTTCCCGACTCCGGGCTTTGTGAGCGAAAGGATGGTTCTCTATCGCCTGGAAGGCTTGCGCCCGGGCCAGGCAGCGCCGGAGGACGACGAAAGGATCGTCTCGCGGAAATTCTCCTTGTCGCAATTGCTGCGGATGATCCGCCGCGGAAGGATTGCGGACGCCAAGTCCATCGCCGGCATCCTGTTTTATGCGATCTTTTCCAAACGAAGAGCTGATGCGACGCTTGGGCCACGGTTGGGGCGTCCGGCATGAACCTGCATGAAAACATTCGGCTGCTTCGAAAAAACCCCAGTGCAGGCCAGCCCGGCTTGCCACTTGACAGTCCAAGCGCCTTTGGTAGAATTCGCTGCTGTTGCGGGCTTGCCGAATGGTACGCGAACGACCGGAACCACAGGGCGCGGCGGATTTTTTTCTATTCAAGGGCGACTCCTGCCATGGCGGGATGACGGCACACAACAGCTTGAATGTCTCTCAGGAGGAAGGTAAGTGAAAGCGACAGGACGCGTAAAATGGTTCAATAACAGCAAGGGGTACGGCTTCATCGGCCAGGACGACGGTACCGACGTTTTTGTGCACTACACCGCGATCGTCGGTGATAGCTACAAGACCCTGCAAGAAGGGGAATTGGTCGAGTTCGAGATCGTTCAGGGCCAGAAGGGACCCCAGGCTGCCAACGTCGTCAAGATATCATAAACCTCACCGACGACAACTTCGGAGGCCTCCGCGGAAGCGGCGGCCTCCATTTGTTTGCCCACCTCGAATGGGCACGCCCCAATCGCCCTCGTCCTTTCCGGTAGCAAAGATTGGACTGCCCCGAAGTTTAGGGATGGGGATTAGGGCTTCGTTTTTTTCTGATAAAAACCAAGACCCTTCAAAGAAGAGCAGGCTTCGCTACCCATTTCATTTTAGGCTGAGCGATAATGGGAGGGAACGAGGGCCAGCATGCCGGCCAATCTCACCCCTGAATACCTCCACGCCGAAAAGCGGTTCAAAGCCGCACAAACGGGCAGCGAAAAACTTGACGCCCTCGAAGAGATGCTTGCGACGATTCCCAAACATAAAGGCACCGAGAAAATGCAGGCGGACATCAAGCGCCGTATGGCCAAGGTGCGCGGCGAGCTGCAGCACAAGGGCGGGCCTGCCCGCGGTGCTGCTGTTCCCCATATCGAAAAGCAGGGCGCCGGCCAGGTGGTTTTGATCGGCGCCCCCAACACCGGCAAATCGCTTCTTGTTCGGAAACTGACGCACGCCACGCCGGAGGTGGCTGAGTATCCCTTCACCACGCGCCTGCCCTGTCCCGGCATGATGCCGTTTGAAGACATTCAAATTCAGCTTGTTGATTTGCCGCCCGTCCATCCGCAATCTTTGGAAAGTTGGCTGCCGCAGGTGATTCGTTACGCCGATGCAGCCTTGCTGGTGGTAGATCTGGGTGCGCCCGATTTGCTGGACGAGATTGAAACCACGGTCGGCCAATTGGAAAAATCGAGGATCCTCCTGCGGCACCAGCCTCTGCTTGACCGGCCAGCAGGCCTCCCTGCCGGAACGGCCACTCCGGCCGGATGCATTGCGCTCCCAACGCTCCTGGTGGCCAACAAGCGAGATATGCCCGGGGCCGGAGAAAATGCTTCGGCGCTTGAGGAACTCTATCGCGGCCGGTTCCCCATGATTTCTGTGTCTGCGGATTCGGGCGAGGGGCTTGAGGATTTGAAGCGCGCCATCTTCACCCGGCTGGATATTCTGCGCGTTTACACAAAAGCACCCGGCAAGAAAGCGGACTACACCGCGCCCTATGTCCTGAAGCGCGGCGCCACCGTCGTCACCCTCGCCGAACGCGTCCACAAGGATCTTGCCCAATCCTTTCGATACGCTCGCGTTTGGGGCCACGGAAAGTTTGAAGGCCAGATGGTCCAGCGCGACTACGCGCTGGTGGATCGCGACGTCATTGAGCTCCATTGTTAGGTCGTGGTTTCGCTTATAATCTTCGACGGAGTTCGGCATGGAAAATCGGGAGATTGCCAAGATCCTGCGCGAGACCGCCAACCTGCTCGAGCTCGATGGCGCTCAGATTGGCCGCTACCGCAGCTACGAGAAGTCTGCCCAGGTGATTGAATCCCTATCCGAGCGCATCGAAGACATTGCCCGCGACCCCGCCGGGGATTTGACGGCGCTTCCCGCGATTGGCGATCGCATGGCCGAGCATATCCAGGAAATCGTGAGCACCGGCGGCTACAAACTTCACCGGCAACTGCTCAAGAAATATCCGCCGACCATCCTGGAGGTCCTCTCGCTGCAAGGGCTTGGTCCCAAGAAGGTTGCTGTCCTCTGGAAAACTTTCAAAGCGGGCACTGTCTCGGACGTTGAAAATCTTGCCCGCGAGGGCAAGTTGCGCGACCTGGCTGGCTTTGGCGAAAAGACCGAGCAAAACATTTTGAAGGCGGTTGAAGTCCACAAACGTTCGGCCGGCCGGTTCCACATCCACGTGGCCGACGGCACGGCGGCATTGCTTGTGGATTATATCGAAAGGCTCGGGGACCGCGTCGAGAGCATCACCCCGGCTGGCTCTCTCCGCCGCGGCAAGGAGACCATCGGCGATCTCGACTTGCTGCTGATTTCCGAAAACGGCAAAGCGGTGAGCGAGCACACCTTGAAATACCCCGAGATTGACCAGGTGCTGGCTCACGGGGAGAACAAGGTCAGTTTCCGGCTAAGAAATACCCTGCAAGTGGACGTGCGCATTTTGGACAAGAAGAATTTTGGCGCGGCGTTGATGTACTTCACCGGTTCCAAGGAGCATAATATCGCCCTCCGCGGCCTGGCCAACAAACTGGGCTATACGCTGAACGAATACGGGCTATCCACCCTCAAGGGCAACCGCATAGTGGCCAGCCGCACCGAGGAAGAAATCTACCACCGCCTCGGCTTGCACTACATTGAACCCGAACTTCGAGAGAACACCGGCGAAATCGAGGCCGCGCTGAAAAACAAGCTTCCCCGGCTGGTTGCGCTCAACGACATTCGCGGCGACCTTCAGATGCACACCACCGCCAGCGACGGCAAAAACTCCATTGAGGAGATGGCACAGGCCGCCAAGAGGCTCGGCTACAAGTACATCGCACTTACCGAACATTCCAAAGCGGTCACGGTGGCGAACGGCCTCGATGAGAAGCGCGCGCTCCAGCAGATCAAGAAAATTCGCGAGGCCCAAAAACGCACCGACGGCATTCGGCTCTTGGCCGGGATGGAAGTGGACATCAACAAAGACGGCTCGCTCGATCTGGATGATGAAGTCTTGGCGCAGCTCGACGTTGTCGTTTGCTCTGTCCACTCCTACATGAACATGGAATCGTCCGCCATGACCGACCGGCTGCTGCGCGCCATGGCGAACAAGCGCCTTCAGATTCTGGCCCATCCCACCGGACGCCTGCTGTTGCGTCGCGATCCCTTCCCCTTTGATATCCAAAAGGTTTTGGACGAGGCCAAGAAGCGCGGCGTGGTGATGGAACTGAATGCCTTTCCCGACAGGCTGGACTTGAAGGACATTCACCTTCGCATGGCCAAGGAGCGGGGAGTGAAAATCGTTATTTCCACCGATGCCCACGCCACCACCCACCTGGAGTGGATGCCATACGGTGTGAAGATGGCCCGGCGCGGCTGGCTCGAAAAGAAGGATGTCCTCAATACCCTCCCCCTCGACAAGATGATGGCGGAGTTGAGGGGAAATGGGCCGTAGTCCGCGGCGAGAGAGTGTGCCGGCTGTTTCGCCGGCAAGCCGCCGCGGCCTTTCAAGCCTGCTGGACAGGCTCGACATCGCACCACTTGTGCCGGCTCGGATACACCTAAAGCACGTAAACAAGTTGTTTTGAGAAGACCGGGGCCTCCATCGAGCATTCCAGCATGCCGACCGTGGTGCCAGAGAGGGGTTGCAAGGCAAGAGCATTTTCGACATCATAGCGCATCGCTCAGCGGCGACCGTTTCGAAGCCCCTTACCACATGGCACGGGGCAAACCATTGCCGAGGAGAAACCTGAATTTATGGAGCGTCCTGCCAAAATTCCTCCGGCCAAG
>Ga0209002_10000008_pt1 | contig 98479 bp, 108 predicted proteins | sample Rifsed16ft2_FD_184010 | JGI IMG/M metagenome (GOLD analysis project Ga0209002, IMG submission 184010) | Soil microbial communities from Rifle, Colorado, USA - sediment 16ft 2 (version 2) | ecosystem: Environmental > Terrestrial > Deep subsurface > Rock core/Sediment | place: Rifle, Colorado...
CACAGCAAGCAGGTAATAAAAATGTGGAATTAATTTCTAAGTATAATATTTCTGAATATAAACTTAGATATATTGCATATCCATCACCTATAATACTAACTAATTTGTCAACAAGTTTTGTTGGAGAAGGTTTAAGTATAGATGGAATAACATCTGCTCAAACATGTAAACTTAGTGAAAGTATACATAGAGAAATATTAGATAGAGCTGTTGAACTTGCTCTTGCAGATTATCGTCAAGGTAATTTACAATTAAAAGCTCAAATGAATCAAAGAAATGAATAATAATAATTAAAATTAACAAAAAATGAGTGTATTTGGACCGAACCAAGTAGAGGAACTAATCATTGGTAATGCAGTAGCAGCAGAAGTAACTGTAGCTACGTTTATTAGTGCAGCCTCTGACAAGGAAATTAAAGTATTGTCCGCTACTGGTGGAGCACCAGCAGCTGGCAAAGATTTCAAAGTTTTACAAAAAACAGCAGGAAATGCTGCTAAAGGTTTAAACTATGAATTTTCAGATGTTATTAAAGCATCTAAAGTTGACAAAGTAATTCTTAAAACATATGCACCTGAAGTACAAAAGGTGGTAACAGTAGCAGGATTTACTGGAAATGTTGTAGCTAATACTACTTATGCAGTAGAAGTACGATTATTTAATGATGGTGGAACTCTTTCACCTGAGAATTTTGCAACTGTAACTGGTTATTATGTAACTGGAGCAAGTGTTGCAGGTATTACTGATCAAATAATTCAAAATGGAGTAATTGCTTCATTAAATGCTAATCTTTTAAAAAGAGGTGGTTTTGAACTAACAGTAGCTACTGTAAATGCGAATAGCTTTACTATTACTGGACAAGCACAAACTGTTGTACCTGGTAAAATTACTGGTCGTCAAATTGAATTTGAAGTAACTGCCAAACAATTTTTAAATACTTCCATAACCCATGAAAATTTAGGTTTATTAACTGCAACAGTTAATACTAAAAACTATCCTGGAGCTGGTACTGGTAAGTATGCTGTAAATCTTGAGTGGTTTACTAAAGGATATAAATATGAAGTATATCGTCAAACAGGATTCCCTGCAGACTTTGCAACACCTTATTATGCAAGTATTAATGGTGTTTATAATGTAATTCATATTAAATATTTTGATGACAGACAATCACCTACAGTAGAAAAACAAAATAAAGTTTTAACTATTTTAGTTGATAAAGTTGTAGATAATTTAGCTAATAACGCTGCTACTAATGCAGTATTAGCTGATCTAACTACTATCTTAGGAGCAGGAGTTGTTCCAGCTGCATTACCTGTAGTATAATAGATAGATAAGTAACTTTTTAATATAAAAGGAGAGCAGGGTAACTTAACTCTTCTCTCCTTTTTTAATTTAATCAAAATATGAAAATAACATTATTTGAAATATCACAAGATAAAACTCAACTAAATCTTACAATTATAGATGCAGCTACTGTTACAACATTAAACTTATGGACAGATATTACTTATAAAGATCCAACGTTATCTATAGATTTAAGTGGTAAATTAACAGCATCTGCTACAGAAAATATTGTGATTAGTTTAACAGATTTAGGATTAAATTATTTTGATGGTGTTTATTTTATACAAGCAGAAACTACTACAGAGGTATCAACTAGTGCAGTTGGTGAACTAACCAGATATAAAGAATGTATTTTAAATAAAATAGTTCAAATAGTTAATTCTTCAACTTGTTTAGTGACATCAGATAATTCAATATTAAATGCTCAAACATTATTATATGCATTAGAAACAGCAATAGATAATTCTTTTATAGATGAGATATCTTCTATTTTAACAACATTGAAAAAATATTGCTCTAATGATTGTAAATCTTGTGGTGATTATAAAAATATAGTAGATTTAACTTATTATCCATAATATGAATTATAGAAATAGTCAAGTATTAATAGCTAGTAGTTTAAAACTTATTAATAAAGCTAGAGTAACTGGTAAACTGGATACTCAGATTTTACATATATTTAAGATTTTTGACTATTATATAAATTATACACAGGAAGCCATTACTAATGGAGATTTATCATATCAGGATACTAATTCTCTTCTAAAGAAAAATATACAGATGTTATGGTATGATTATCCTAATATTATATGTAATTATAAAATTACAAGTTCATTAGATAACCCAACTAATACCACAAACACATCTATACTAAATACTCCACCTACAATAAGTGGAAATACAATTAGTATTACTACTAATACACAATATATATTTACTCTTAATGATTTAGTAGTAAATTATTATGATGCTAATAATAATGGTTATAAAGATATTAAAATATTTCCTGCTACTTTAACAGGCACTTTATATTATAATAATACTTTAATAAGTTCACCATTAATTATTTCAGTAAATGATATTAGTAAATTAAAATATATACGACCTAATAATAATATTTTGACTGATTCCTTTAATATAGCAGTAGGTGATAATAATCCTAATCAATTATTTTCTACCCAAGTAACTATTACAATGACTGGAACTGCTATTATAACTAATCAACCTGCTACTATTGGAGATAATACAATTTATGCTGAAAATAGAGAAACAACAGTTTTAACTTTAGCTATGTTTACATCACAATTAGCACCTCCATATAATGATCCTGAAGGTGATTTATTAGATGCTATTAGAATCGATACAATTGGTACTGCAAATAATGGTAAATATTATTTGAATGGAATTGAAATAGTAGTAGGACAAATCATTACAAGAGAAGATTTAAGTGCCAATTTATTTACTCATGTTGGAGCTAATACAAATGATATATCATCTGATACATTTACATTCTCAGTAAGAGATGAAGGATCACAAATTTGGATAAATTAATATACAAAATATGGCAACATTTACAGTAACAAATAAAAAAGCATAAAATGGCAAATTTTACAATAACAGTGGATTCATATGCTAATCAACCAGCAACAGTTGGTAATGGTGCAGATACTACAACATATGGAACATCTTTAGTATATACTAGAGCTATGTTTACAACTAATACAGTCCCACCATATAGTGATCCAGAGGGTGATGCAGCATTGAACTTAAAAGTATTAACATTACCAACTATTGGTACATTACGATATAATTCAATTAATGTAACAATAAATCAAATTATTCCATTTAGTGGGATTGATTCAGGTCTATTAATTTATGTACCAGATAATACTAATTTAAATGCATATAATGCATCATTTCAATTCCAAATAGCTGATGCTGGATCTGGAATATTTGTTGGATAAGAATTAAATAAAAAAATATAAATGGGAGTATTTACAATTACTATAAATTCACCTAGTGGAGTTATACCAGCACAAACTGAACAAGGTTATGCTGGTGAACTTCTTTTAAAAGGTGAATTATGTTATTTAGGAACAGATCAGAAGTGGTATAAAACATCATCTACAACTATAAGTAAGTGTAGTACAGAGATTAGAATAGCTTTAGAAAATATTGCTATGGATAATTTAGGTACACTTTTACATTATGGTGATTTATTATTAGAGGGTGCACCATTGATTTCAGGAGATAAATATTATGTAGGAGATACATTAGGTACTATTACTAATACTCCACCATTAGCTACATCTTATCAACGTTATATTGGTACAGCTAAAAATACAGGATTATTATTATTTAATCCTGATTCTACATATATTAAGGGTAATGGATTAGAAATTGATGGTATAACTATTCCAGCACCTTCTACTACATCACAATTAATAAATGATGGTGATGATGGTATTAACCCTTTTGTTAATACTGAAGATTTAAAATTAAAACAACCTTTAAATACAGGATTTGTATTAGGATTACAGTTATCTATAAATATAGATAATACTAAATTTGATATAGCGTCAGGATACTATATTATAACTGATTATACTGATAAGTTAAATCCTATTACTACTGTTAAATACTTTGCAGGTCAAACTGCTATAACACCACAATTCTTAGCTACTTCAAATGTAAGTTATATTGCGTTAGATACAAATGGTACTGTTATACAAAGTGCTTCTACATTCACAAACTCTCAAAGAAGAAGTTTAGCTACATTAGGTGCTATAGTACATTCTAATAGAATTAATATTAATACAACTAATGAAATAAAAGCTCCTGTTATAGCGGAAACTAATCAATTACATGATGTTATTAAAGCTATTGGAGCATTAAATTTAAGTGGTAATATATTTTCTCAGAATGGAGCAAATATGAGGATTAATAAATCAGCAGGTACTATCTTTGGTTTAGGTATTAATGCAAATGATGTTACTAATCCACATGTTCTAACTTTACCAGAAGCATTAGCTTTAACATTTAGGTATAGACTTAGAGATGGTACTGAATACGCTGACACACAAAATATAAATCCAACACAATATGACTTTAATGGGGTGTTAACTACTGTTGGAAATAACAACTTTACTATACAGAGAATTAATGTGTTTCAATCAGGTATTGTTAGAATACAATATGGACAAAAAGAGTATAATACATTAAGTGATGCAAGAGCAGGAGTACAAGTAGATTCTTTTGTAACTGAAACAAATATATTAGAAAATGCTATTTTTAGATGTTACTTAATTATAAAGAAAGAAGTAACTAATTTAACTACAGGAATTGCAGCAAATCAAGTTAACTTCATACCTGTTGATAAATTTGGTCATGTTGTAGGGGGTGCAGGAGTAGCATTAACTTATGATAGTATTGTAGCTGCTTTAGGTTATATACCTGAGAATATAGCAAACAAACAAAATAGCTTAGCAGTAGATGGTACAGGAATTAAATACCCAACAGTAGATGCAATTAAAGCAAGTAATATACCATCACAAAGATTAGGAAGTTCTACTTATTCAACTGTACAACATATACAAGATTTATTTCACAGTTCAGGTTGGACTAGTGGGGGTGTAATTACAAACGCAGGCGGCGGCTTGATTACTGTATCAGCAGGTACAGGTTTAATACGAGCTATTAATAGTGATGTTGCAACAATATATTTTACAGATTTTCCTGCATCTACACCTGCTAATGTAGTATTAGTAGATGGTTCTCAAAACTATATCTATGTAGAATATAATAGTGGGACTCCAAGAGTTATAGCCACAACTATACAAAGAGCCGACTATAATACAAGTTTCTTGATAGGAGCGGTATATAGAATAGGAACTACTCTACATATTAATAGTACAGTTAAAACAGCTATCTCAGACCACGCTGGTAAGATGATTGCTTTTAACAAAGAAGTGATGCCTTATGCAAGAGCCAATGGTTCTATGATTAGTGAGGTGGCAACAAGAGGATTTGCAATTACAGCAGGTACATTTTGGAATGGATTGGTAAGATTTACTACTAATGCTTTTTCAACAGCCACAGGCTCATTCTTTTACTTTTACAGAAATGGCGTTGGAGGTTGGACGAAAGTACCAACACAAACACAAATAAATAATACACAATATGATAATGGTACAGGAACTCTTGCAACATTGTCAAATAATAAATATGGAATACATTGGGTTTTTATAGATACTGATGGGGACACCTATGTAGTGTATGGACAAGGAGATTATACTCTTATAGAAGCACAAAATGAAATGATACCAGCATCTTTGCCAGTAGAAATTACTTCACATGGTTTTGTAGTTGGTAAAATTATCATACAAAAATCAGCAACAACTTTTGCACAAATAGAATCTGCTTTTGCAATGGGATTCAGTTCTGCTATGGCTAGTGAGCATAATTCTTTAGCAGGGTTAGATACTGGTAATTATTTACATTTAACGGAGGCTCAAAAAACAATAGCTACACAAGAAGCTACTAACGCATTATCAGGATATGTTAGCGCAGGTACTCAAACATTTGGTGGAGTAAAAACATTTACTTTATCTCCAATAGTACCTACACCTACAACAGATACACAAGTAGCTAATAAAAGTTATGTAGATGCAAAAGTAGCAGATACTATTACAGATGGAGTTACTACAATAGCCCCAAGTCAAAATGCTGTATTTGATGCTTTGGTTTTAAAAGAACCTGCAAATGCTAATATTCAAACACATATTTCATCGACATTAAACCCACATGGAGTAACAAAAGCCCAAGTGGGGTTATCAAATGTTGATAATGTACAGCAAATACCATTAACTCAAAAAGGAGCAATTAATGGTGTAGCTGAATTAGATGCGCAAGGATTTGTTAAAAACGCCCAATTACCAAGTTATGTTGATGATGTTATTGAAGGTATATTAGCAACTTTTCCAGCAACAGGAGAAACAGGTAAAATATATGTTGATACCGTTACAAATAAAACATACCGTTGGAGTGGGACTGTTTATACAGTAATATCTGAAACAATAGCTTTAGGAGAAACGGATTCAACGGCTTATAGAGGCGATAGAGGTAAAATAGCTTATGACCATTCACAATTGACACATGATAAAACTTTTGTAGGTTTAAGTAATGTTGATAATACAAGTGATGCTAATAAGCCTGTAAGTACTGCACAACAAACAGCGTTAAATCTAAAAGTAGATAAAGTAACTGGTAGTAGTTTAATTGCCGATACTGAAATTACGAGATTACTTGGACTTTCTAATTACACTCACCCAGCAAATCATCCACCATCAATTATTACTCAAGATGCATCAAATCGTTTTGTGACAGATGCTGAGAAAACTATATGGAATGCTAAACAACCACAACTAAACGGCACAGGATTTGTAAAAGCTAATGGAACTACAATTAGTTATGATAATAGCAGTTATTTACCATTAGGAGGTAAAGCAGCAGATTCAGAGTTGTTGGATGGTTTAGATAGTTTAGGATTTATTAGAATGTATCCAAATTTAATAGGGTATGATGTTAATTCATGGAGTACTGCAAAAAGAGGATGGAGTAATGCTTCTTCAACAGGATGGACTAATGTACCATTAGCAAGTAACAACGCTACAGCTTTATATGAACATTCATTTTCAGATGAAAATTATGGCTTTCAAAAATATGTAAGAAGTGACGGTGGAGCAAGTTTAGAAACTTATTTAAGAAATAGGAATCCTGGAGGTACATTTAGTTCTTGGTATAAACTATTACACACAGGTAACTTCGTAGCAGGAACTAATTACCAAACACCTATAACCAACCCTATAACAGGCACAGGAACATTAAACTACATACCAAAGTTTACAGGTACAGGTACTTTGGGGGATAGTGCTATATCTGATAATGGTGGCACGGTTGAAATTATTTCTCGTAATATTGATTTATCAGGCTCATCTAATAAAAGAATACAGTTTAATTCATTTACAAATTGGCAGTATAATTTTAGTAATTTTAATGATGATTTTAATATTTATGATTCAGATAATACTAATTTCATAAGCCTTTTTTATAATGGAGGCACTACAAACAAATATGCGTCTATTTTAGGTGCTTTAACCGTTAAAAACAACGGCAATGTAGGAATAGGAACTGTTAGTCCAGAAGCAAAATTACATATATCAGGAACATTAGGATTACCAGCTACAAGTGGAACTAGTAATTCGGTCTCATTTTCTAGATTTAAAAATGCTACATCAGGGTGGGCTTTAGATATGGGATTAAATACTATTGGCACTCCTGCTGGATGGATACAAGCACGAGATTCAGGTAATTTAGCAACTAATACCCATTTAATGTTACAACCAAACGGCGGCAACGTACTAATAGGCACAACCACAGATAACGGTGCTAAGTTACAGGTTAATGGTGCAGCAACCTTTGCAAGTAGTGTTACTGCTAAGAATAATAGAATAATAGGAGTGTCTGGTGGGTATACTACTGGAGATAATCCAATGTTAAGTTTTGGAGATGTTCCTATTACAAATACATTTGGTGTGGTAGAAGTCCCTTTTGGTAATAAAATGATATTCAATATGTATCATGGATATATTTTTAAGGTGTCTAATAATGGAGCTTCGCCTGTTGAAGCTTTTAGAATTAATATTGATAGAACAGCAACCTTCTCAGATACAGTTACTGCTACAGACTTTATAGGTACATCTGATATAACCTTAAAAGAAAACATACAAGTTCTACACCCTAAGAGAATTAACTCTAATTATAAGACTTTTAACTTTATAGGTAGTGAGCAACAACGTGTGGGGTTAGTGGCGCAAGAGCTTGAAATAGAGCATCCTGAGTTTGTTAGAACAGATTATAATGGTATTAAATCTGTATCATATACAGACCTTCATAATGCTGAGATAGCTTATTTAAAAGATAAGATTGAGAAATTAGAGGAATTGGTTAATAAATTAATTAAGTAATGGGAACTATTAAAACCACTACCCCTTTTGAATTTTCAGCAGTGTGTCAGGAACTTTATGGAAGTTCAAACACTGTAAATAAAACTTTAATTGGCGCACATGCTGCTGCTAGTGGGACTTTTAACTCTACTTATAATACTTTTGGGACTTCAAAAACATTATTAGATTTTAGAGGTTATATGAGTCCTGCTTCAGCTCCAATTACATTAGTTCAATACGCTAATGCTATTGATTGGAAAATATTAAATATTATAAATTTCCCTTCTCCAACACAAACTATAACTGTAGAATATAAATTAATAAGTACATCTTTTCAAACATCAGGGAATACTCGTGTTGCGTTTGGTTCAGGGAGCCCACAATTATTTTATCCTAATGATACTACTACAGATACTAAAGTTATACAAGATATATACGCAAATAGTTTATATCTCTTGTATTATAATGTAGGAGACACGTGTGTTGTAAGATGTAAAATTACATATTTAAGTGTAGATACAATACCTGTGGTGGATTATATAAATATAACACTTGGAGTTATGGAATCTCCTCCAGCCGCTCCTACATTAACATTAGGAACAGTAACATCTACATCATTAGCTTTTACTTGGAATGCACCTGCTACAGCTGATTCATATGTATTATGGTGGAGAGTTAGTGGAGGTTCTTGGAGTCCTGTTGGATTATCTGGAACATCATATACGTTAAGTGGATTATCAGCGAGTACAACTTATGAGGTATATGTGATAGCTAGTAATGCTATAGGAGATTCCCCTGTAAGTAATACTATAACACAAGAAACATTAGCTTCTCAAACAGACACAACACCACCAAGTACTCCAATTGGTTTGGCTGGTATAGGTTTTGGGTCATATGTTTCTCTATACTGGGAGGCTTCTACTGATAATGTAGGAGTTACAGGTTATAATATTTATAGAGATGGTGGGTTACTTGATACAAGTGCAACTAACACTTATGATGATGTTTATGTTACCACAAATACAACCTATATATATAAAGTACAAGCTTTTGATGCAGCCAATAATTTATCAGGATTTAGTGCGGAACAAACAATTAATTCAGGAAATATAGCATAATTTAAACTAAAATAAATAAAAATGAAAACAATCGTAATTTTTTTATTCCTAGCAGTAGCAGGATTTATTGGGTATAAAGGATACCAATTAGTAAACAAGAAATATCCTAAGAGTACAGGTGGTGGTAGTGGTTCAGGAGGAAGTGTTCCTAGTGAGGGATTTCCTAAGAATGATGTGCCTGAAGAGATAAAAGCTAAGTAAAGAACTATCAGATTCTTGAGTTAGGGAACTTTCTCAAGAATCTTGAATTAAAAATAATAAAAAATGTTTAAAGCGATGGGTATATATTTTTCACCAATGTTGCAATTAGCAGCTAAAACAGTCACGTATAAAAATGGATTACAATTATCTTTATTAATCAGTATTATGATAGAAGCTATAGCATCGTTTTTAAATACTAGTTTCTTAGGCGTATCAACAAGTTTTTTAGTATTAATATCATGTATGTTTATTATTGATTTTATTACTGGAACATTAGCATCTAATTATGAATATAAAAAAGCTTTAAAAGATAATAATATAGATTTAGCTAAAGATAAAAAAATAACTAGTGCTAAAATAACATTTACTTTTTTTAAATTTCTTATGTTATTTCTCTGGATTTGGTTAGCTTCTAATATACAAGACAAAATAAAAGATATAAACTATTTAAGTGGATTCTATGAAGTGATTGTAATTGTACCGTTAGTATTAGTTACACTAAGAGAGTATATAAGTGTTGGTGAAAATTTTGAAAGAAGATTTGGAACTAAACCATATATTTTTATATTAGTAGAAAAAATATTTGAAGCACTACAATTTAAGTTTATAAATAAGATAGAAAATGAATAATATAAGCAAACATATTACTTATAATGAAGCTACTCATTCTGATACTGCAATTAGAAAAGGGATTAAGAATATTCCTTCTAATGAAGAATTGGAGAATATGAAATTATTAGCTGAAAAGATATTTGAACCTGTACGCAGTATTATTAATAAATTTATAATTGTAAATTCTTTTTATCGTTCTGTAGCTTTAAATAAGGCAGTAGGTGGAAGTGCTACATCAGAACATTGTAAAGGTATGGCAATAGATATGTCTTGCAATGGGTTAAATAAAAAAATATTTGATATTATTAGAGGTAAATTAAAATTTACTCAACTTATAGCAGAATATGAAGAAAATGGTGAACCTAAATGGGTACATGTAAGTTATGATCCTGATAATTTAAAATGTCAAGTATTACGAACAAAGGTTATTAAAGGTAAAACTTTTTATGAACCTTATATACAAACTTTATAATATGAATTTTATCCTAAGTTTATTACAAAATATTAAATGGACACCACTAAAGATATCAATAGTACTTAATATAGTACTATTGATATTTGTAATATTTCTATTTAAATCACCAAAACCTATTAAACCAGAAGTAATTATTGAAACACATACCATTACTATTCCTGGTAAAGATGGTAGGATTGATACTATATATCAACCTAAACCTTATAAAGTAGTTAACCCAATTAATTCAGAATTACTTAAACAATATACTGCATTAAAAGATTCAGTTAAAAAATTAGAAATGTATTCTGATGCTATTGCTGAAAGAGAATATAATGAGTTCTATGAGGACTCTAATGTAAAGATAGATATATATACTAAAATACAAGGAAAGTTGCTTAAACAAGCTCCTAAGTACTTTATTAAGCCTATTACAGTTTCTTTTACAGATACAACTACAATAAATTATAATAAACCTCCTACAAATAAATTATTAGGGGGTATAGAATTAGGTTTACCTCAATTTGGTAATCCAAGTATAAAAGGTTCTATATATTTACAGAATAAAAAAGATAATATTATATCATTGGGATATGATACTAATAAAACTATTTGGATAGGATATATAATAAAATTATAAAATAAATACAAGAACATTAGGAAATGTCAATTTTATTTCGTAACTTTGTATTATATATAAAATATAACATATGGAATTAGAAGAAATTAAAGATTTTTTAAGAAAGAAGCAGGGCTACAGAAAGGAAGGTGGTAAACGTCTCAGAAATATTTTAAGTAAGAAAGGATTTCAAACTACAATAGCATTATGTAAACAAGCTATTAGAGAAGTTAATATTGAATTAAAAGATAATACACCTGAAGCAATTAGAGAACAAAGAATCTTAATATATGATATTGAAACAAGTTTTAATATTGGTTGGTTTTGGAGAACAGGATTTAAAGTAAATATATCACCAGAACAAATTATAGAAGAAAGAGCAATCATTTGTGTTAGTTATAAATGGTTAGGTGAAGATCAAGTATACAATCTCACATGGGATAAAAATCATAATGATAAATTCTTATTAGAACAATTTATTGAAGTAATGAATGAAGCTGATATGATTGTTGCCCACAATGGTCAAGAATTTGATCTTAAATGGATTAAAACAAGAGCATTTATACATGGATTAAAAATGCTAATTGATTATCCACAGTTTGATACTTTAAAAGTAGCAAGAAAGAAATTTAATTTCCAATCAAATAAATTAGATTATATATCTAAATTATTAGGTGAAGATGGAAAAATTCCAACTAATATAGATTTATGGAAAAGAATTATCTTACATAATGATGAAGAAGCATTAAAAGAGATGATTACTTATTGTGATGAAGATGTAAGACAGTTAGAACATGTATTTAAAGTAATACAAGGTTGGGAACATCCTAAATTCCATTTAGGAGTATTACAAGGTAAAACAAAACAAACTTCTCCTATTTCAGGTGGTGTTAATTTAGCTTTAGTTAAAACAGTTACTACTAACAGAGGAACAAGTAAAATGATAATGAAAGATTTAGACACAGACAGATTATTTGAAATGTCTTTAACAAATTATAATAAATGGTTGCTAACAAATAAATAATACACAAAACCCTTTCTACATCTTAAAAAGTTGTGGGGAGGGTTTTAATTTTTATAATTATGGCGAAAATAAATGAAATTACTAATGATATTAGAGAGGCTATTAAAGCTTATTCTGATGATAATGAATTAGATGATAGATATATCATCTATTTATATAATATAAAACGTGCTAAATATCTTAGACAAGATTTAAATAACTATCAAAAAACAGTAGATAATTCTATTACACAAACTTTATGTTTAAGTATGGAAGAAGTATCTATTAATGAATGTAGTGTAGATTATTCTTGTGGTAGTTTATTACGTAGTACTCAACCTATCCCTATACCAATAGAATTACATAGTAAAGTAGCTATAACTAAAGTAAAACCTATTACTAAGTTGGCTATACCATTTAATTTTATTACTAAGGATAAAGCTGCTTATATAGAAAATGCTCCATTCAATAAAGCTATATATGCTTTTTTAGATGTAGATAATTATATATATGCATATAGTAAAGCTGATGATTATAAACTATTAGAATGTATTACTATTACTGGAATATTTGAAGATCCATTAAGTTTACAGAATTATAATAATTGCTGTGATTGTGGTGATACACCAGTTGCATGTTTTGATGTAGATGAATCTGCATATCCATTACAACCTCATTATATTGATTTAATAAGAGAGGAAATTATACGTGATATTTTAAGAACTAAACAAATACCTGAAGATAAGATTAATGATGCAGAGAGTTCATAAAGCCAAAAGAGACTACGGGATTGCTGACTATTATAAATTCTATACAAAAAATAATAAAATATCTAAAGATATATATAGTAAGATTATTACAGAATACAATAATGAAATAATTAATCTTATTATTGAAGATAATATGATATATCAAATACCTTATCTTGGATTTGAGATTGTCATTAAAAAAGATAAAAGAAAACCCAAAATTGTTAATGGTAAATTAATTAGTAATATACCAATAGATTTTAAAGCTACAAAAGATTTATGGGCTTCTAATCCTGAATGTAAAGAAAAAAAATTATTAGTAAGGCATAGTAATTCACATAGTTCTGGATATGTATTCAGAATTTATTGTAAAAAGTTTAAGTCACAACTTAAAAATAGAAGTTTACTTAAATTCAAACCAAATAGAAAATTTCAACGACAACTAAGTGCAAGAATAAAAGATGAGAATAAAGACAACTTTGATGCTTTCTTGCTATATCAAAAATAATAACTATGTATAACGGTACCACAATTTCTCTTAAAACAATACTTTGGAAAGTATTAAGACATCCTTTAGCAACTGATTTAACTTATGAAGAAGCTGCAGAACATGTAATTGAAGCTATTAGATTAATAGGTGCACCATTATCTTTTGAGGATAAAGTGTCATTACCTATTAAAGTAGAAAATTATAAATCTGCTATTCCATTAAATTCTATTAAAATTAGAGGGATTAGAATTATTAATAATTTAGAAAATTATGATGATGGTGCTATTGCATTAAGATATGCAACAGATATATATCATAATGGAGCTAACTGTGAACCTAATAGTGATAATACAGTACCTTATGAATATACATATACTATTCAGAATGGTGTCATATTTACATCAATTCCTAATGGTTATATTCAAGTAAGTTATCAAGCTCTACCAGTAGATGAAGAAGGTTATCCTTTAATACCTAATGAACAAAAAACTTTATTAGCTATTGAATATTATGTATTACATAGATTTATGGAACCTCTTTGGTTAATAGGTAAAATTACAGATAAAGCTTTTCAATATGTAGAACAGAAAAGACATTTCTATATGGGTGGTGCTGATACTTCTTTAAAATTACAAGGTACAGATCATTTACAAAGTATAATGAATACTATTAATAGACTCATTATTAATGACCAAGCACATAATAGTTTCTATAAAGGTACTGGTGGTCAAGAAAGAATTAAAAGATATAACTAATGGGAAATAAGTTAAGTAAATATACATTTGGTGGTATTAATCAAGATATTTCTAAAAGTAAACATCAACCTCAATTTTATTTTGAAGGACAACATATACGTATAGTTTCTACTGATTCACAATCAACAGGTAGTGTTACTAATGAAAAAGGTAATGATTTAGTTATAGTATTACCACGAATAGAAATAGTAAGTAAAATTAATCCACCAATTCAAGCGATTGCAAATTCATATACTTTAGTAGTGAATTCAACTTTAATAATGCCAATTTTAAATAATGATGTATTTGTATATCCTGTTACTATTACAATATTACAACAACCTACAAAAGGGAGTTTAACTATTAATATTGATAAAACAGTTACTTATATTAATACAGATGGAATTGTTGGAACAGACACTTTTATATATCAAATAGATGATGGATATACTACATCAAGTGCTACAGTTACATTATCAGTGCAAGCTACAGTAGTTCAACCTGAATTACCACCTGATGAAGTTCCAGTTGTAGATTCTAATTTTGATGGTACTTATTATTATTATATGTTTGCTCCATGTAATATTAATTTAGCATTTAGAAGAGTAAAAAGTAATGTTAAAATTACAGATAATAGAGTATATAGTTTATTAGGTTCAGGTAATATTGGTGCAGAAGGAAAGGTTGCATATCCTACAACAGATATGAGTGCAACTTCTTCAACAATTGGTGCAGTATATGGGACTACTTGTCCTCCTATAGATGATAATCCATATGTTCCAGGAAGTGGACACCCTCAATAAAATTATTTAAAGTATGAGTACTACAGCATTAGCAGGTAAAATAACATATGGTAATCAAGAATTATCATTCATAACAGATCAAGAAATAGACCAACAAATAAATGATGGTCTATTACCTAATATATCTAATTCACAACAGATTATAGGTCATACTACTACTAGAGATAGTATTATATTATTCTCTACAGATAATTTAGGGATGGACTGTATTTGGAAATTAGATAATGTTTTATTATCAGAGTATCAACTAAAATTACTTTATGTCAGAAATTTAGGTTTTTCTACAAGTAATCCTATTCAAGCTATATTCAATTATGAAAATGAAAATATTCAAAAAGTATATTGGGTAGATGGTAAACATCAAATTAGATCTATTAATATTAATCATGGACAAATTGAAGGTAATGAAGCATTAATTGATTTACCTTCTAATAGTATAAATTTAGTTGGTAATATTGATTTTTCACAACCTACTATTACCAGTATCTTATCTGGAGGAACACATACTGCAGGTATGATCCAATATGGATATAATTTATATAGATTAAATGCTTCACAAACAAAATTAAGTCCATTATCTGAATTAATACCATTAGGTAAAGGTTTAAATTTAGGTGGTGGTGAACTTAATGAAGAAGTAGGAGCAACTCCAGTAGTAGAAATTAATAATTTAGATAAAGCATATACTCATATTAAAGTATATGCTATTAAATATACATCTTATAATGAGATACCTAGTATTCATCTAATAGATGAAAGAGAATTAGGTGGACAATCTAGTGTAACTATATATGATGATGGCTCTACAATAGCTTCTTTATCATTAGAAGAATTGTTATTTTTAGGATCTGATCCAATTGTACCTAAACATATTGAAACTAAAGATAGTAGATTATTTCCAAGTAATATAGAATCAAGAGAATTTATTTTACCAGAAGAATTAGATTGTAGAACATATAGTTTTCCTATTTCTTCTACTACTACACAAGTATTTGATAGTATAACAAATGCTACAGTTATTAATCCAGTTGGTGGAACTATTATTAATAATAACTATGTGCTACCTCTTCAACATGATGCAATTAATTTAAAATATGATATTAATAAATATCAATATAATTCAACAGTATTAGGAGCTGAAGGAAAATTTATTAAATTTAAAATTAATCAAAAAAGTTTAAATAAACCAGAAGATTATAGAGTTCTTAAAGATAGAGAAATTTATAGATTTGGTGTAGAATTTTATAATAATTTAGGTCAAACTTCTATTCCACAATGGATGTTAGATTATAAGATGCCAACAGGTAATTTACAAAATAATTTTAATACAATTGAAGTTACATTAAAACCTGAATTTTATACTTGGTTAAATAATTATAATTTTGAGAAAGAAAGTGATAGACCTGTAGGTTATAGAATATTACGAACAGAAAGAACTGTTGCTGATAAAACTATTACTTGTCAAGGTATATTAAGTGGTATGATGGTTAATACTATTAGAGATAGTAGAAATGCAAGTTTATTAACTGTAACAGAAAAAAGAATAGATTCTAAAAATCAACCTAAGTTACCTAATTTCTTAATTAGAACATTTCAAAAAATTAATCCATTACAAGCAAATTCGAATTTATTGAATATGCAATTTAAAAATGGAGATGCTACACAAATTGGTGATACAGCTAATCTAAATCCACTTACAGAAATACAATATGATAGTAATGCAGGATGTAATACTCGTAGAAAAGCAGATACATATCAATATACTACAATGTATCAAATGTATTCTCCAGAGATTATGTTTAATTCTATTAATGTAAATACAGCTACTCAATTTAATGTAATTGGTGGAGCTGTTAATACTTTTAATTCATGGTGGGGTCAAGAACGTAGTGTAGTTAATAAAGTACCATTACTAGAAGGACAAGTAACTGGTAAATTAACACCTCATACTTCTGGAGGAACTGATATACCTATTAATGATAATATCAAAAGTTTAATACTACGAGGTTTAATATCTGATGCTAATGGTAGTGATGCAGATAAAACAGTATCTTTTAATCAATTTAATAGAGAATTTACTCAATTTATACCTGCACCAACACCAAAAGTATATTCTATTTATGGTGCTCCTGAATTAACAGAACGTGGACAAGGTAATACTACATATAATAATAATGCTCAATATATTTATAAAAATACTTTAGAGGGACTTCTTTCAGATGGTGTACAAGAACGATGTAATGGTGATGGATATGTTGATACTGGAACTAATGATAGAGCTATTATTAGTGTAAATTCATATGGTGCTAAATGTGTTACCTTTGTTCCAGATAATGGAAGTAATTCTGATACTATAGAACCTCATAATAGATTAACATTAGAACAATTATATAGTGCAAGTGGATTAACTAATCCTAATACTGTATTAGTAGCTGAATTTGTACGTCCTAATACAGATGTTTATTTATCAGGTATTTATGGTGGTAATAGTTATGAAGATAAAAAGAGAAGTTCTTATTTACAAATAGGAAGTTTTAAAAATATAGACAATAATATTGTTCAAATAGACTCAGCTGGTGATACTTATGTTCAAGTATTTAAATTTATGCGTATAGGTAAAACTGACGTAGAAACTTATAGTAAAGGTGTTAATCAACATACTGAATTAGTTTCTGTTTTATTAGAAACTTCTATAGATTTAAAAAATAGAAATGATATTTCATTATCTACATGGAATTCAAGATTCCAACCTAATAATGAAGAATATCATAAATATAATAAAGTATATAGTCAACAACCTAGTTTAGTTAAAGCAATTGGTGTAGATTTTAATTTTAAAAGAATTAAAAATTTTGATAGTAGAATTACTGCTAGTAAATTAAAAATCCCAAATGAATCAGTAGATAGTTGGACAGATATTCTTCCTAATGAAGTAATGGATTTAAATGGTAAATATGGTCCAATTAATAGTATTGTTTCATTTAATGATACTATATATGCGTTTCAAGATGAAGCTATAGCATCTATATCAATTAATCCTAGAGTACAAGTACAAGGAAGTGATGGTATAGGTTTAGAATTAGGTACAGGTGGTATATTATATGATTATAATTATATTACTACTAAATCTGGTTCTATTAATAAATGGGGAGTTATTCCAACTAAACGAGGATTATATTATTATGATGCTTTAAATAAAAATATTAGTAGAATCCCTGATAATGTTGCAGTATCATTAACTGATACAAAAGGTTTACATACATATTTTAATAATAATTATAAATATGATTTATTAAAAATAGATAATCCTATATTAAGAACAGGTGTTATATGTGGTTATGATAATCTTAATAGTGATGTATATTTCACATTACTTCAAGGGGATAAATCATTCACTAGATGTTTTAATGAAAATATAGATCAATTTGTTGATTTAAAAACATATAAACCATCTATGTATCTTAACAAAGGTGATAAGTTTTTATCATTAGCTTATACTAATAACTCTCTTTATGAGCATGGTAAAGGTCTATATAATAGATTCTATGGAAGTTATCAACCTAGTTATATAACATTATTAGTAAATCCAGAAAGTGATTCTTCAGTAGTTTATGATTCTATATTCTATAACTCAGAATTATATTTAAATGATATAGATCAACCTGATAAAACACTTACACATATTCAAGCTTATAATGAATATCAGAATTCTGGTAGAATTCCATTAATAGTAGGTAGAGATAAAAATCTTAGACGTAAACTTAGAGAATGGAAAGCTGAAATACCACGAGATAAAAGAAGTAGAATTAGAAATCCTTGGATATATCTAAAATTAGAATTAGATAATACATCAAATTATAAATTAATACTTCATGATATTATTATAGCATATAGTGATTAATTACGTATAATAATTATTATTGTTATAAATAATATGAAAAAACATTTGGAAATAATACAATTATTTTATATATTTGCAAGAATATGGACGAATTAAATAGACTCATTAATCAATTAATTAAGGAAAAAGGGGGTACTAAACAACAGTACCTCCATTTACTTGATGTTATATCAAACCATGAAACTAAACGTACTTTTGATACTAAAAGTATTCAGGATGAAGGTGATCCAACTAATTATGGTTCAGGACTTTATCATTTTGAAACAGGTAAAAATAAAGGTGGTATAACTGCAGCAAGACGTGCTGTTAATGTATATAATAAAAAGGGATATCCAATACCTTCTTGGTTAAAAGATGCTACTGCTGGTTCAGAATTAGATGCTGGACAATTAACACCTCAACAACAATCTGTATTATTTTTAGCAAATCATATAGAACATCCTAAATCTGACTTTAGTAAGATTTGGAAAGGAGAACAATCTATACCAGAATTTTGGTCAGAGAATCATCAAGCTGATCCTGATAAAAAACAAAGGAAGTTAAAAGAGAAAAGATTTAAAGAAGATTATGAAAGATATCAAGAGCAAGGTCATACTTATCCTGAAATAGATAAATCTGCTCCTGAAACAGATAGATGGAATGCTTATACAGATGAATTAAGTAAAAATGATTTATATACAGCAGCTAAACAATCTGTTAAGAAAAATCAGATACAGTTTGCACTAGGTGGTAATATCCAAGACTTATCACATTTAAAACAATCTAATAATAATTCTTTATATAGAAGGAATTTTAATACTTATAATACAGGAGGGCTACACTCGCAAAATCCATTAGGAGGTGTACCAATAGGTAGAGGTGCTAATGGGAAAATAAACACAATAGAACAAGGGGAGTCAGCTTATAACTTTAAAACTGGTAAATTCATATTTTCAAATAGAATAAAAATATAAAACATGAAAGCAAATTTAATTAAAATGTTTAACCTTCCTCCATATATAAAAGGGAAAAGTTTTGCACAAGCTTCTATAGCAATAGAAAACAAATTTAAAGACAGAAAGGATAAGTATTCTAATGATACTAAAGAAGAGTTAATGCAACGCTTAGCTGATGCTCAAGAGTATATTAAGATGCAACAATCCTTACAAAATGAATCACAACAAATACCTGATCAAATGGGTGGTGAAGTACCACAAGGTATGGAACAATTTATACAACAAGGTCAAGGTCAAGAAATGATGCAACCACAAGATATGGAAGGTATGGAACAAATACCACCAGAAATGATGGAAGGACAACAACAAATGGCTTATGGTGGGTCTATAGGTGGTGAAGATCCTATATTAAAACCAGGCATGAATATATCTGGACCAGAAGGACAATTCCAAAGTAATATTAAATTTGTAGATGAAGCAAAAGATAGATCAATTGTAGTAGATGGTCAAGGAAATTATTCAATAGTACCTAATAGAGTTTTAAAATTAAATTTACAAGGAAGTACTAGTGGTGGTGCTAAACCAATGTCACCTGCAGAAGCAGCATATTTTATGAAAAATACACCTGGACCAGTAAATACTAAACAAAATAATGCTTTGAGTGCACAAGGAACAGAAGAAATGATTGCTAATCAAAATGCTATTAAAGCTAATAAAGAATGGGGAGTTCCTTTACGTAAAGGGGCTAATTGGAATGCATTAGGTGGAGAATTAATGAGACAACCACAAACAGCATTAGTAGGTAATACTTCAGGTATAACTTCAATGCAAGGTAGTACAGTAAATCCTACATTAGCAACTGTTAAACCTAATGTTCAACCATCTTCACCAGCTACTTCAAAATCTCCAATGGGTGATTTAGGTGATGTAGCAGGAGCAGCTCAAGGATTATTAGCTGCTGGTCAAGATATATTTGGACCTTCAACAGTAGATAGTTCTGGAGCTACAAGATATGATATTAATGCTACTAAACAAGCTGGATTAATGAAAGGTGTAGGAGGTGCAGCTGATTTAGGAAAAGGTATTCTTACAGGTAATCCAATGGATATGATAAAAGGTGGCACAGCATTAGTTAGTTCTATTTTTGGTAAGGGTAGTAAAGGAATGGCAGATGCAAATCATCAATATGTATTAGGTCAAAATGCAGGTTTAAGACAATCTGATTTTGCTTATGGTGGTAAAGTATTACCTGATTATACTACAAATCAACCAGTAACTTCAACGCAATCATTTAGTGAAGCATATAATCCATTTAGTATTCAAAATAGAAATAGACCTACATTAGATAGTGCAATTTTACCTACTGCAAGTGGACTACAACAGCAACAACAATTAGCTGCATCTAATTTAAAAAAACCAACTGTAAGTACAGTACCCTCAACTTTTGATACTACAATGTTAGAGAATATAAAAAGAAAAACTTTAGCAGGGCGTGGATTAGATTTCCTTGGTAATAATGCTAGTAGAGCTGCTGAATTTGCACCTGTTGCTAGTAATATTATGGATTTAAAGAATTTGAAAAGAGGTGTAACTGCAAGAGGTGCTAGAATGGAAGGTAGATATAGTCCTGCACAATTTGATGAAGCTAGAATGTTAAATCAACTTAATCAACAAAATACAGAAAGAGCTTTAACAGAAGCATCTGGTGGTAATACTGGTGGTTTACGTGCTAGTTTGTTAGGTGCTGATATTAATAAGAAGAAAGCTTTATCTAATATAATGGGCGATAAAGCGCAACGAGATATTGCAGAAAATCAATTTAAATATCAAGCAGATACAGCTAAAGATCAAATTAATGTTGGATTAGAACAAGACTTTATAAATAGACAAGCAGCTGATGAAGGTGCATATCAAACTACTAAAGGTAAACTACGTAGACAAATAGCTGAGGATATAGCTGGTATAGGTAGAGAAGCTGGTAATAAAGATTTAGTTAGAGAGATGTTTGGTTACAAGTGGGATGGGCAGTATTATGTTGATAAAGAAGGTATTAAACATTCTGTAGAAGAAGTAAATAAGAAAGTTGCTGAAAAGAAAGCACAGGATAATAAAACAACTACAACTACTAATGCAAATATGTTTGGTGGTTATACTTTAAAAAGAAAATAAGATGGCATCAGTAAATCGATATACAAATTTAGAACCTGCTAAATATACTCCTCGTACATTACAAGAACTTATGATGGTTCCAATGTATAAACGTGGACAACATGATGCATTGACAGAAAAAATAGCTGCTACAGAAGCTGCATTAGGGCAAGTTGACCCATTAGATATACATTCTGAACGAGCTAGATTTGAACAACAAAAATTATATGATCAATTAACTCAACAAGCAGAACAGTTACAACAAAAAGGATTTGGTAGAACCTCTACTAGTGATTTTCAAAGATTAAATAAACAATATCAACAAGCTATATCACCAACAGGTGATCTAGGTAGAATACAATTAGCTAAACCAGCTTTAGATAAAGCTAGGTCTCTTTATATAGAAAATGCAACAAAAGGTGGACTTTCATCAGATGTTGCTGCTGCTAATTGGGAAGATCATAAAGCAGAATATATAAAGAAATTTAATGAGACTGGTAAAATAGAAAATATTAGTGATAGATTTGGTGCTAAATATATAGATGTTCCTGCTGAATTAATTAAACTATTTACTGCTGCTGGTGTAGAAGGTGGAGATTTATCCACACTTACTTCTAGTATTATTAAACAAGATGATGGTGGTTCGTATGTTTTAACTAAAGGGGCAGCTAATAAATATTCATCTAATAAAGAAAGACTTCAAGCCGCAGTAAATTATATTAATAATCAAATTAAAAATCCTGAATCTGAAATAGGACGTTCTCTAAAAGAACAACGTAAATCACCAGAACAAGCTTTACAAGAGGTAGAAGGATTAAACAAAATATTTGAGAAAAATATTACAGATACCTCAACTTCTAGTCAGATATCTGGATATTCACCTGCTACTACTTTAGGTATACCATCTGATGAAAATTTAGAGCATGAATCTACGGAAGCTGAGTCTGTAAATACAAATTTTAAGAGTATTGTAGATAAATTATCACGTATAAAGAATAAAGTACCTATAAATCCAAAAACAGATCCTACTTATATAGCAGGATTAGCACCAAGTGGTTTTATACCAAATAAGAAGGTAGGTGAAGTATCTGATTTCAATAATCAGTTTTCTAAAAAAGAAATGGAAGAATATACAAATATGGCTAATAGGATAATTGCAAGTAATCCTGCATTAAAAGGTAAATTAGTTACAAGTCCAGAAGTATTAGATGCAGTATCACAATACTCAGCTCAGAATTCTAATATATTAAGACAAAATGCATTAATAACTTCTGATTTTATGACTACTTATGGTGATAATAGTATTGGAGTAAATAAGACTGATCCTGAAAAAATTGTAAAAGGTATAGTTGCTAATAAAGATTTACGTAAATATTTTATTAATGGGGAAGTAGTATCATATGATAAATTACCATCAGATATTAAAAAAGATTTTGATAAATTAACTTTTAGTGGATATTATAGCCCAAAGAACTTTTTAACAGATAGTTATGGTGGAGATGCTAATAAAAATTTATTTGTTACACCAATATCTTTAAAGCATACTAATAAAGATGGTCAAGTAACTGAAGTATTAGTTAGTAGAAGTAGTGGAGAAATGAATAGAGCATCATTTAAAGCTGATTCTGCATTTAATGATGTATTTGTTAATACAAATAAATATGCAGGACTTGCATATGATATACCTAATGCAAATGCTGAGGTTACATATTATCCAGATGGAATACCTTATCCAGGTGCACCAGCTGGTACCAAATATATGATGAGTAAGAAAGTGAATGGTAATTATGAGGGGAACCCTATATTTTTAACAGAAAGTAATTTACAAAATATGTTTTATAATTGGTATGGAGTATCAACTTCAGCTAAAACAAAGAATAAATAATATGGGTAATGGGATAGGAACATATGATGCTAATTTTAGTTTATATGATTTAGCTAAGAGTTCACAAATAAAAACACATAAACGTGCTTCACATTTAGATACTGAAGTTGCAAGAAATACATCTTTTGGTGAAAGTATTTATGATAAATCTTTTTTTCCAAATGTTACATTAAATGTAGATGGTAAAGGAGATAATCTTGAACAATTAATAACTGAAAATAGAGCACAATATCAACCTTGGGTTACTAAGGCGGGAGCAGGTGTAGCTAGAATTGGTGCAAAAGCATTAACAGAGATAGCTAAAATGCCTGGTGTATTAGGGGGTATTGCAGTTGGGGCTGCAGGACAAGCTTGGGATGTTGCTACAGACCAAGATAATACTGACTTTATGCAAACTGCATTTAATAATCCATGGATTAATAGTTTAAATGATATAAATGAAAGTATAAATCAAGAATTATTACCTGTATATGTAAAAAAAGCTGTACAAGAAGGTAATTTATGGGCTAATATTTCATCTATAGATTTTTGGGCAACAGAAGGAGCTGATGGTTTAGGATATATATTATCAATGTTAGCACCTGGAGCTTTAATTAATAAAGCTAATTTAGGTGCAAAAATGTTTGGTATTGGACAATTTGCTAAGATGACTGATAAAATGGATGATGCAGTTAAGATTATGGGGGGTATATCATTAACTCCTAGGAATGCAAATTTAATTACATCTACTATTGCAAATACATTATTTGAAGCTGGTGCAGAAGCACAAGGTGGTATGGAAAGGTTCAAACAAGAACTAGATATGCAGTTAGAGAGTGGTGAAATAACACAAACTGAATATGAATCACAATTATTAAGACAAAGTGAAGTAGGTAGGAATATATTTATAGCTAATGCTGCTATACTTATAGGTCCAAATGCTATGATGGCTAAAATGTTATGGGGAAAACCTCGTAATAGAGGTATGAAATTAAGTAAAACTGATGGTGGAATTGGATTTAACGAAGTTGCAGAATATACTTTAAAAGATAAAGCTAAAATTGGAGCAAAAGCATTAGGTATTGGTACATTGCAAGAAGGTTTTTGGGAAGAAGGTATGCAATCTACAGCAGAACAATATTTTGTAGAACAAGGTCATAAAAAGTCAAAAGGTTTTATATCAGAGTTTGGTGATTATTTAGGAGATTTACCTAAATCTTATGCTGAAATGATTTCAGAAACAGAAGGACAAAAAGCTATCTTTTTAGGTGCAGTTTTTGGTGGAGGTATGACAGCTTATCATGATAGAAAATCTAGTATAAGTGAAAGACTTACAACCAATGATATAGTTAAACAAGCCAATGAAAGTCTTAATGGGTTTTATGATACATTTAGAGGGGATACTTTTAAAGAAAATCCAGATACTGATGATTTAGCAAGTTTTATTGCTAAAATGAGAGGGTTTCAAGGTATAGAAACCTTAAATGATTTATATAATATTGCTTTAAAAGAAGGTGATACTAATACATTAGAAACAATTAGAGACATCGCCAGTACACAATTAGTAAAACCCTTTATAATTAATGACCAATTAGGTTTAGATGCATTAAAACAACATTTAGATGCGTCTAAAGAACTTATAACTATAAGTGAGCAAGAAAAAGATGTTACTGTTGATAAAATTATTGATGGTATCATGGAGAAGGCTACTAAACTTAAAGATGTCTATAATAATTATAATGATTTTGCTCCTACTTTATTAGATTTAAAACATAAAAATGCAACAGAAAGAGATAAATCATCTTTTTATAATAAGTTAGCAGATTCTTATGTTAATGCAAAAGCTACTCAATTTCAATTACAAAATGAATTAAAAGAGCAAAATAACGGATTAGATAAATTATTAAAGGAAAAAGGTAAAACTCGTGCAGAATTAGAAAGTAATCCATTATTAGCTAATGAACTGAATTCAGATACTCGAATAGTAAAAGTTAAAGAAAGTATAAAAGAAACTTCTGATTTAGTAGAAGAAGCTAATAAAGAGGTAGATAAATTTTGGGAAAAAAATAATATACAGAAAGAATTTAATAAAGCTGTTGAAGGGCGTGAATTACTAGAAAAAGAAATGGCTAAAACTAAAGAAGTTGATGAAGTCATTGATAAAATAAAAGTAGCTAAAACTTCTAAAGAAGTTGATGATATATCTGTACCAGAAGGTTTATCAAAAGAATATATTACAAATTTAAAACTTAAAAGAAAAGCAGAACTACAAATAGAAAAAGATTTACAAGATAATGCTACTAAAAATAGTAATGATGAATTTGATCAACAATCTCAACTAAAAGAAGAAGATACGCTGAATGAATTAGAATATATTAAAGAGAATTATAATGTAGGAGAAGCTATTACAATTGATCCTAATTTTAAGTTAGGTAAACAATTTAATGGAAAAACTGGTATAATTAAATCTATATCTAAAAATGGTGTTACAGTTACAATTGAAGGAGAAAATAAAAGTGTAACTATATCTTTATCTAGTTTAACTAAAGTTCATCATGATAATAATATTAACTATGAATCTGAAGGTGGTAATCCTAAAATAATTCAGTTACCTACAGAAGATTTAACTTCTGGTGAAACTTTTGAAAAAACAGGAGGTAGTAGAATAATGTCATCTGATAATAAAGGTGGTGTTTTATTTGGTAATCAAGCTGCATTAGATTTTGAACAATCTCCAGTAGATAAAGTAGGACAAGAAAAGAAGATAGTAGTTAATCAAGGTAATGTTGTTGGAGAAACTACTGATACATCTATATTTACAGAGAATCAGAAACAAGCATTAGAAATGTTTAATGCTGGTGATTTAAGCCAAATGAGTTTTCTTATTGATCATTTACCTTTAAGCGTAGAACTTAGTGAAGGTGTAATTGCGCCTTTAGAAACTAAATCTGATAAATCAGAAGGTGTAAATACTGTATTTAATAAGTCTACTAGACTAATGCGTACTACTATTATTAAAGAAATGGTTAATAATGGTACTAAACTGTCTCAAATTACAATTCCTATTGAAGGACAATGGAATGGAACATTACAAATATCACCATTAGTAAATGGTCAAGTAGTTGAAAATTCCTTATTAGGTTTATATCAATATGGTCAAGATATAAAAAATATAAAGTCTAGTGATTTTTATATGGTTAGTGACTTTGGTATATTAACTAATAATGAAGGTAAAACTTTTCCTACTACTAAAAGTAAATCTAATGCTAAAGGGGAAATATATCTTCTAATTAATATGGCTAATGGAAAACCATTCCCTTTAAAATTAAATGTTAAAAAGATATCAGAGGAAAAGTCTGATGTATTATATGATTTATATAATTATTTATTTGATGCTCCTATAAAAAATAAGAGTACTCGTTTATCTGATTTAGAAGATAAAACTATAATTTCAAGATTTGAAGAAAATTTTAAAGAAGAAATACAATTATTTAAAGCTAATAATAAATCTTTAAATAGACTAACAGTAGGGGATATTATTGATTTAATGGTATGGTCATCAACTAAAAATGTTAAATCTCAAATTAGATTTGATGAGAAAAATAATATATTATTATTAACTGATGAAACCTTTACAAAAGAAGAGTTTAATACACCTGAAGGTAAAGAAAGATTTATAGATAATCTTTCTAATAATAAAAGACATCAAATTAGATTTAAGAAGCGACCTGGTGATACAGCTAAGTCTATGAATTTCTTAAATAGAAGTTATGTTGAATATTTAATAAATAATGGTATTTTAAATACCAATGCTGTAATTAATCAACCTACTTTTCAAGGTAGAACAAGTGTATATTTAGCAACTAGAAAAGTTAAAGTAGATGGTAAAGATTCAATTTATAATCAACCTGCACCTTTAATTTTATCAGATAAATTAATAGGAAATAATAAACAATTAACTAATCAATTACCTGGTTTATTTGAAAATCCTATTGTATATGATAAAAAAACTGAAGAGTACATTGACCCAAAAGATAAAAAGAAAAAATTTGTAAGGGTATCTAATTTGAAAGATGCTAAAAAAGTTGATTCAACACAGTTAAATATTTATAATGCTGCAAAAAGAGGTGATGTAACGGATGAATTAACAAGACAGTTTTTTAGTAATAAATTTATGACTAAAAATGATTTTGTTAAGCATGGTGAAAAAGAGGTAGATAATGTTAATAAAAATAAGCCAAATAGTGTAATAATTATACACCCACAATTTTTTGAGCAATTATATGATATACTAGAATCTTATAAAGTTGAATTTAATAAAAGAAATTATACAGTATATGCTAATACCCCACCATTAAGTGGTACATTAGGTGGAACTTTATATGCAGGAACAGCTGATTTATTAGCATATGATAACACTAAAAAAGAATGGATATATATTGATATAAAAACTAGTTCTACTCATAGAGGAGCAGCTTATAAAGGTAAAGATGTTTGGGATTATAAAGCTAAAGATGCTATTCAACAAAATGCATATAGAGAACTATTTGCTCAAAAGAATAGTAAAACTGGAACAACTATTAAAACTTTATTAATATTACCATTAACTGCTGTATCATTAGATAAAGGTTTAAATTCTGAGTATGATAGTATAAGTATAGATAGTACTACTAAAGATAATAAATTCTTAACAGTATCTACTGAAAAAGATATTTATCAACTTAAAAATATTAAAAAAGGTACAGTTAGTAAACCTAAGGTAGAAAAGGGTACACCTGAAGTATTCCCATCTCCAAAACCGAGTAAAAAAATAAATATTACAGATCCAAATTTTGATCCATTTGAAGATATAGATTTTAATGAAGAGACTGAAGATTTTGATGAGAATGATTTTGGTGTAGCACCAAGTGATATGTTAAATCAAGCTAATGATTTAATGGAAGCATTCGGTATAGAAATACCAGAAGCTAAACCTAAACCTTCTATAACAAAGAAAGTTTCATCTACTACTACATCTCAAGCATTAACAAGTGATCAACAATTAGAACTACAAAAAGAATTAAGTAAACCTGCTAATGTATTTGAAGTTAAATATAAAGGTTCAGTATATATGATTACTAAAAATTCATTTTATGTACTAGATTTAAAAAAGAAAGTTCCAGTAACAGATATTGGAATGATTTTAAATATTATTACTGAATATAATACAAAAGTATTCAAAGATGCTAAAATTGATAAAGAAAAAGTAAGAAATATTTGGAATTCTCGAAAAAATGTTGTATCTTTACCAATTACTACTAAAAAGACAACTGTTACTACTAAAAAAACTACAGTTAAACCTAAAGTAGAAGTTAAACCTATTAAAAAAGTAGATACAATGAATTTTAACAAGTTGACAGATGGTCAGGCTACATCTATAATTATGACATTAATGGAAAAAGTTCCTGGTAGAATTGGAGATATTACTAAAATATTAGATGATAATACAAAAACGGTGCAAGAGCAATTAAAATCCTTATATTCATTATTAGAGAATAATGATATAGCAAGAAACATTATAGAAACAAAATGTAAATAAATATGAGTTGTCTTAGAATTACAAAAACCAATGATACAAGTTCATTATTATTTGAACAATTGTTAGATATAGTTAAAGATGAGCAATTAGCTCATGATTTATATGCATATTTTGATGTAGCTGAAACTAATCCTGAGTTTAAAGAAGTATTTGGAGATTATTTAGCGGAATATAAAGCAGGAATATTATCTAATAGAGTAGATGAAAATGGTGAGCCTAAATTATTTTTTAATGATACTATAAATAAGTATTATTTTTTAGATAAAGAAAATGAACCTGTATATTATCCATATACAAGACAAGGATTAGGTAAATCCTTATCAACTGTAGATATAAAATTGATGGCTAAAATAATGGCTTTAAAATTTTATGAAACTAATGTTAATTTTGATTTTTCTAGTTTAGAATTTACTTCTTCATCTAATATTACACTAGAGCAGTTTATTAAAGACTTCTTATCAGCTAAAATTGAGGAGTTGAGTAATAACCCTGACTTTAGAAAGAAAGCTCGTGGAATAGCCTTAAATCAAACTACAGGGAGTATTAAAGAGTGGATCAATGAAGTAAAAGACTTTTATCAAACTTTAAAATTAGAATATATAGATGAGTCTGAATCTGAATTAAGAGAAGATGAAGAAAATGAAATTAGAGGTGAAGTATATCGTACAGAATCTTTTTTAAAAAATAGTAAAAATAATGTTAATAATAATATTAAATTATTTTTAGCATTGATGAAAACTTCAGAATTAAATAATTTTAATGAATATAATTTTGTAAGTTTTGATGATATATATAGTACGTTAAATAAAACATTATCAAATATTGTACCTACAATTAATGAGTATGGGGAACTAGAAGACCCTTTTATTATTTATTTAGAAGAAATAGAAAAATTAGTTAGAGTTAAACCTAATTTAAGATTATTATATGATGAATTATTAAAAAAATCAGAAGATGAAATTTTTAAGAATCAATTTGTAGTAGCATTTAATCTTCATAAAAATAACTTTTTAGGTAGTGAAATATATAGAGATAATAAAGGTAATATAGAATATACAGTTCGTAATTTATCTGAAGTAGGTGTACGTAAAGGTAGTATACTCACTCAATGGTATCATAATTTTCAACAACAAAAATTAGATAAAAAATCTTTAAAGGAAATTCAAAGTAATTTAGAAGGCTTATTTACACAATTAAATCATAATAATGCTCAAATAACATCTGAAAAAATGTTTGAAGAGTATCAAGCTATTGCTGAAAGAATATTAGTAGATTTAGGTGTTAATTTTACTAAACGTGGATTTGAATTTTTCTTAGGTAATTTATCATTAGATACTATTACCTTAGATACTAAAAAAACTAAATTAGAAAGTTTATTAAAGAATGCATCATATGCTATTGATGCAGCTATTAAAAGTAAAGATGATATTAATCCATTTTTGCAACAGAATGTATTTAGACAATTAGCTGAAGCAGAAGGGTTCTTTATGGAAGAAGGTACCGATGCTTCTATATTTACATTAGGTAAAACTAAATGGAATTACTCAATGCCATCCCACATTGATTTATTAGTTGGAAGATGGAAAAGAAATCCCGAATTATTACAGAGATTATATGAGTCATCACCTTATTCAAAAGGTTCACATTATATGAGATATCTATTAGCATTAGATGTTAATGGTATAGATGAAAATAGAAGAAAATCTCTATCTCAAGAAAGAATTAATAATATTGAGATTGGTATATTTAATTCAGTACAACAGCGTAATGATGCAGCTAATGCTGCAGATAATAAATCATTAACCCTTACAGATTCATTAGTAGATTATATTAATAAAATATTAGGAAATAAAAAACCTAATGGTAAAGTATATCATAAAACTGCAATTGCGGCAGATAAAAGTACAGAATATCAAATTAATTATGGTGTAGATAATTTAAATAGTGAAGCTACCTATATTGGAGGTAATGAAATTGAAGTAAGTGAAGAAGTTTTAGAGGTATTCTATGACTATTTTAAGTCAGAATATGAAAGAATGGCATATGAACATTCTGTAGTTGAAACATCTGAAGAAGCGGACTTATTACCTAATTATCATTTAGGAGGTAAAAATGCTTTTAAATCACAATTATTTCCATCAATGTCAATTTCATATGATACTAATGGGGCAGTTATATTACCAAATTTAGGAAACAACCTTGAATTATATGATAGTAAAGGTGCTCCTTTATATGCAAATTTAGATGAGGTAAAAGATTTAGTTATACGTCAAATTGAAAATGCTATTTCTAAAGGTATTAAAACTACTTTAAAGGAGCTTATTAATAATAAAATTTTATTATTTAATGAGTCAGGTAATTTGTATAATAATGCATTAGATTCTGGCATTTATAATAGTTATAAAGAGCAAGGCTTAACTACAGATGAAATAAGTTTACAATTAGCTGGTGATATATTTATTAATAGTGTAATGTCACAAGTTGAATTTTCTAAAATGTTTACTGGTGATGTAGCTTATTATTCTGATATAATGGATTATAAGAAACGAGTACCTGCTACATACACAGATGGTTTATATATGAGATTACTTGCGGGAGAAGAAAAATTTAATGCTAGTATTATTAAATCTGTTAGTGTCGAAGCGCCTTCATTAGCTAATTTAAAAACTTTTTTAACAGAGAAAGCATATAAGCACTATGAAAGAGTAAATTCTACAGATGCTCAAGCTTGGATTACTCCTGCACGATGGGAATTTATAATACGTAGAATTGGTAAATTTACTACTCAACATGAGGAAATATACCGAAAAATGCTACAAGATAATCCAGAGTTTACTAAGGAGGAATTAAAATTACTTGCTCAACCTTTAAAAGGTGTATATTTTGATATGCAAGAAAATGGAAGACCTGTATATTTAAAATATTCTCAAGCTGTATTATTACCAGGATTAATTAAAGGTACAGGACTAGAAACATTATATAATAAAATGGTTAAAGATATTAATGGTAAAAAATTAGACTATCAAGACCAAATACATGAATTAATAGTAGAAGATGGTATTAAAGTTGGTAAACCTCAACCTGTTACTACTCATGATATAAATGGAGATGTTGAAACTGATTTTATACTTAACAAATTATCTTTAAATAATTCAGGTTGGAAACTACAACAAGATTTACCAGTAAAAGGAATTAAAGCTACAGATATTGGTAGTCAGATTCAAGTTAATATATTTCAAGGATTAGCTTATAATAATAATACTATATTTGATATTGATAATAAAGAAATGTCAAATGTTGAAGTAATTAAACATTTAAATAATATTACTGGTATATTATCTTCTAAAGGATTAAATAGAGTTTTAAATAAATTAGGTGTTAACCCTGAAACAAATAAAATTACAAATGAACACGCTTTATATGAATCAATTATAACGCAATTAAAAAAACGTAATGATGTTCCAATTAATTTTATAAAAGCTTTAGAAGCAGGAATATCACCATATGGTATACCAGGAAGTTTTCAAATGTTTCAAAATGTATTTAGTTCGTTAGTTAATAGTGAAGTAATAAAAATTAAAACAAATGGTGGAGGATTTATACAAATGTCTGACTATGGAGTATCTTATGATGAAGCAAAGTCACAAAATATAAAATTTACTCCATGGTTTACTAAAGATAAAACGAATGCAAAATTACATTCTCCTGAAATGAGAACAGATCCTATTACAGGTAAAGAAGTATTAGTGCCAGGTGCTATATTTATTTCAGGTTCTTTCATAGCTAAATATATTCCTAATTATAAAGAATTATCACAAGAAGAATTATTTGGAACATACAATGAAGCTACTGGAAAGTATGAGAATGGTAAAATAGATGAAAAGATATTAACAAATATAATTGGATATAGAATTCCAAATCAAGCACTACCTTCTAATGATGCCCTAATGATTGCTGGTATATTACCTGAAACAACAGGTGATACAGTAATAGCTTATACAGGTATGACATCAAAAACAGGTTCTGACTTTGATATTGATAAAATGTATTTGATGATACCATCTTTTATCCCAAGATATAGTAAAGCAACTGTAACTAAAGGGTATGAGTTCATGCGAAATAATCAATTAACTGTTAAAGAGGTAAGAGATGAATTAAAAGCAGTTGGACATACTGATTTAGATAATAAAGATGCTAAATATATACGTGAATTATTTATTGCAGATATTTTATTATCTGGAGATATAGAACAAAGTGGATATGCTAAACAATTTCAAGAAGATATAAATTTAGGTGAACTTGAAAGATTAATATATGCTGAACCAATGGTTGACCCATATGGGGTAGAATATCCTTTACATGAACAATCATTAGCTGTTGTACAAAATAAATTAATTGAAACATATAAAAGTATATTACTAAATAAGGATGTAATTAATGATGTAATGAATTCCATTGATTTAAAAGATATTCAAAATGATATTTTAAATCTTTTACCTGAAGAATCAGCTGATGATTTAATGGATTTCAATGCTATTAGTGATTTAGAGTTAAAACAACAATTTGCATCTGGTAAAGCTGGTCTTGGACAGAATGTTAATGCTGCTCAAGATGCAGTAAGAGGTGCAATGGCTGAACAATCTATAAATGAATTTTATATAGGTTGGGGTAATTCTAATGCTGAAGGGAATACTGTTTTAGATAAGCAGTTTTCTGTAACCTTATCAGACAAAGATATTAAAGGATATGTTAAATCATTTAATAAAAATCTACCTAAATCTAAGCATATTACATATGAGGATATTAAAAAATTAGCTACTATACCATTAACTGATACTATGATGCAATCTATAAATGGATTTGTAGATATTGCTAAAAATCCATTTATTGTTAGAGGAAATTGGGTAACTCAAACTAATAACACTATATTTATGTTATTAAGAGCAGGCGTACACCCATTTTATGTTAATGCTTTTATAGCTCAACCTATTTTAAGAGAGTATGTAAAGTTTATTAATAATATGGAATCCAATACTATTCAGGATACTGGTAAATTATTAAATAAATTTAAATTACAAAAAGCTATAGATTCAATACCAGATACAGCAGATTATACTTTTAATGATAAAACACTTAATTTACAAACAGTATTTAGAGCAACGGTTACACCTGATAATATAAAGTGGATTGGTAAAAAAGGTAATGAGAATTATGAAGCTAATATAGGTAGATTTAGAAATAGTATTCAAAAAGGAATTATTAAAATATATGGAATTGATTATAAAGAATTAAAAACTAATACTGAGTTAGAAGAAAATATAGAATTAATTATAGATAGATTTGTAGATACATATCATGAATTTTTTGAAGCTAAACCTATTGATTTTGATAAATTAAATCTTGAAACTTTAAGAAACCAAATAAAAGAAGAATCAGATATCCAAGTACAATTAACAGTTTTAGAATTATATAACAAACTTAAAGTACCTTCTAAGAATGTAAATAGAGGTGTAAAAGCTACTAGAATTACTGTAGATGGTAAAGGTAAAAATATTAACTCTTTAATTATTGCTAATAATAGAGTTAATAATATGATATTAAACAGTAATCAACCTGAATCTTTAAATGGTTTTGAAGGAAAGTTAATATATAATGGAGAAAATACTGCATTTGGACATCTAAAAGAGAATAGTATAGATGCTATTTATAAAATAATGAGAGAAAACTCTAAATATTTTTTAAGTGCATCAAATTCCGTAGTAACAACATTTAATGAAATATCATCTTCTATATATGGTAATACTTTAGAAAATGAAAAATTAGGTGATAAATTAGAACAAGCATATCATTCTTATGTTATGTCGGGATTTCCAGCATTAAAATTATCTAAAGAAGAAAGGATTAAATTATTAGAAGAATTTCCAACTACATTTATGAAATTTCAAAAAAATTCTAATAATCCGTTAGTTAAAGAATTAATTATTAAAGAGGGAACTGGTACAACAAAATTCTTTATATCAATGCCTAATCTTAGAAAAACAGTATCATTAAAAAATACTCTAACAGAAGGTTGGAAAGAATTATTAGAAACTAATCCTGAAATAGGAGAGCAGTTAATAAAATATGCATATTTAATTACTGGATTTAATAATAGTATTAATCAATTTCATGAATTTATACCATATGAATGGTTTAATAAAAATAGATTTAATAGTTATTTAAAACGTTTAGAATTAAATGGTGAATTTGTTGATACTAACTTTATTAATCAATTTTTAAGAAATAATTATGGAGATAGAAGTTTAGTTAAAGGTATATTTCCTAATCAAGTTGATTTAAAAAGTAGTGATGGAATGAAAACTACTTTTACAATGAAAGAACCTGGCAGATCACCCCATATGGTATTATATAAGGTATCGTCAGATTATGGAGATGTGGTAGATAATAGATATTTTAGATTATTAGGTTATGATAATGGTAAAGCTGTATATGTACGTACTAGTGTACTAGGTATTAAAGATAATAATACGAATACAGTTGTAGAATATGATATTACTACAGCTATGGTAGGTTCAGGATTATCAAGCTCTGTCAAATCAAATATTCTTACTAGTAATAAACTAGATGGTAAACTATTATCAAAAACAATAGCTAGAACAGATTTAACTAAAGAATTTGACCCTGAAGCAATTGTAACAGAAGAAATAATACAAAAGGCTGAAGCTAAGACTAAAGTTAAACCTTCTAAAAGAAGTAAGAAAGTAGTTGAAAAAGATGATACCCAATTAGATTTATTTAACGATTCTATTAAATCTACAGAATCACAAAGAGGTAAACAGGATTTACAAATACGTGAAAAGTATTTTCCAACACCTACACAATCTTCTACAGATATTCTTACTAAGATTGCAAATAGTAAACACCCATTAAATAAATTAGCTAAAAAATTATTAGAATATAATGTTCCAGTTAACTTAACTTTACTTAATAGTAAAGAATATGCTGAAACGTTAGAATATGATGATCCATTTGCTGGAAGATATCATCCTGGTAAGCATTTTATTGAAATGAATGAAAATGCTAAATTTAGAGGATTAGGTAGTGAAAATACATTGTTACATGAAATTTTACATGCATATACTACAAATTATATGAAAGATCATCCTAGTGTTAAATTAGAGATGCAAAGATTTTTAGATGTAGCAAGAGCATATAGAGAGAAAGCAATTATAAAAAGTGAAAAAGATGCATATGGATTTAATAATGTAGATGAATTTTTAGTAGCATTATTTACAGATGCTAATTTAATTAATGCATTAAAAGAGGTTCCACCAATTGAAGCTAAAAAATATGATAATTTATTTGAAGAAGTATTCAGCTATATATTAAGTCTATTTAATATTACTAAAAAAGAAGAAACTTTATATAGTCAAGCATTTGCATTAGCTACTAACATAATTGTTCAAAATAAAGATAAAACTGATTCCTTCAATTCATTTGTAGAGGAGAGTAAAGTTAAAGAAGGAGTATCAGATGTATTTGAATCTAATCCTGAATTGGCTAATATAGGAACACAACAACAATATTCTGAATATCTGAATACTATATTTCCTGATAGTAAAGTAAAAGATATTGTTTATAGAGGAGATAAGTCTAAAACTATTAATGGTGTAGAACAATTTCTTAAAGAGAAACGAATAGACTTATTATTTCTATCAAATAGTAAAAAAGTTGCTCAAAATTCTCTATATTGGTCTGATTTTTCTAAATTTATTTATGAAAAAGATTCTGCTGGTAATATGACAATGACTACTGAAAAAAATGAAAATGAGAAATTAGGATTAGTTAGAGGTCCTAAAAATTTTATAGCTGGTATACTAAATATTAAAAATCCATCTATAATAGATGTTGAAGGACAAAGATATGATTCTTATGAAATTGAGGGTAAAAAAGAAAATGCAATAATAAAAGATGTTAGAAATAATGAAGCTTATGATAGTATAATTATAGATAATGTTATAGAAATTGGGAATAATAAAAGTACCACTATAGGAATTAAAAATAAAACTCAACTTCACATATTAGGTTCTAAACAAGATATAGAAGGATTTAAATCTTTTGTAAGTCAATCTGCAAAATCTGATTATGAATTAGATGAACAATGGAGTTTAGATGAATTCGATGTTGAAGAACCTTTTAAATGTTAATAAAAATAAAATATAAAATATGAGCTGTCCAATTAGACAAACATCAATGGAGTATCTTAATAAAAATGGTGCTTTAGGAGAGAATAGAACTGTTAAAGATATATTCAAATTTAAACAAGCAAATGAAGAAATGACCGCTCACGCCTATATTAAATATGGTGTGGGTGATGGTAAAATGATGCTATTTAATACAGTGCAAAATAGAGTTGATTACCCCCAAGGAGGATATAGAAATATTATTAGAATAATGCCTAATGATAAATTATTAGATATGTTAGATGAAGCTGTAATATCATCTAATAAACCTTTAAAATATAAATCATTTGATTCTAATAAATTAGATGAAATAATAGATAATAATCAACCTGAAAAATTATTAGTTACAGATAAAGAGACTCAAAGTGAGGGTTTTAATAAAGATAAAATATTTAGTAATATAAAACATGTATTATTTAATGGTATTGATAAATCTAATTATACAGCTATTGAAATATTAGATAATATTATTAAAAACTTCGATGGGTTTAATGCTAAAAGTTTAGAATTTTTTAAATTAGCTCAATTATTAGTTACTGCAACAAAAGCAAGTGTAAAAATAGTTGATAAAGACGAATTAAAAGATCCTACTAACTTTATGGAATTTTCTGCAGAGAATAATCAAATAAGAATATCTTTAGAAAATTTACAAGAATCAAATGAGCAAGAGGCTATTCGTAAATTTATGCATGAGGTTGTTCATAGTGTAACTATTGGAGCATATCAAAATCCTATTACATTTGAACAACAAATGTTTAAGAAGTTTATTGATGAATCTTTTAAAATGTATTCATATTTAGGAGGTAAAGAAGGATATGGTTTCACTAATGAAGTTGAATTTATTGCTGAAATAATGACTAATCCTGATTTTCAAGATAAAATAAAATCGTTAGATAGAATTGCTCAAAAAAGTAAATGGTGGAATAAATTTGTAGATTATATACGTGGTTTATTTGGACCTAAACAAGTTGAATATCAACAAATAGTAGATGAAATTTTAAATATTATACCTACTGAACAAGTATTAGGTAAAGGTATATTTGCAACAAAAGTTGAACAAAAAGATAAATTAGATATTTACACTAGTCTTCGTACAACTGAAGATAAAGTTAAATATACTATGGAAAGATTGCGTCAAAGTATAGATTTAAATTTAAGAAACTATAGAAATCTTCAAAAATGGATTACTGACCCTAAAAAGAAAGAGGGTATTGATAAATATATTCAAGTACTAGTTGATTTGCAACAAGATATGGATAGATATAAAGATAACTTCCAAATGGAAGCAGTTTTAATATTTATGAAAAATATGATGACTAATTTAAATTATATTCATACTAAAATAAATCAAATAGATATTAAAGATGAAGATGCTATTACAAATGGAATTAAAATTTATAAAAACTATTTAACTACATATTCGGTTGTACATGATATAGCCAATTTAGTTGATGCAATTAAACGAGATGAAGCTCAAACAATTATTCCAAAAGGTGATATTCTTAAAATAGAACAAGATATCATTAAAGCAACTGGTACATATTCTTTTTTAAATAAAGAAATGTTTAGTATAATGAAAAAGGGAATGAAATTTAAATTAAATGATATTAAATACTTCCCACAAGTTGAAAAGAAACATAGAGATAGATTAAATAAAGAACATAAAGATAGTCATATACCTGAGAATAAACAAACTTGGGTAATGGATAAAATGTTAAATAGAGATAAAGATTTAATTCAACAAGATTTAGATACTTATATAGAAGAATTATTAGAAAATCCAATGATGGATATAGCTAATTTCAATGTTAATTGGCAATCATCAGTAAATATTAGTTCTACATTTGTTCAAATTATGAATCAAATGTTAGTTCAACTAGATAATGAAAGAATTAAAATAGAAAAGGAAAAAGATGCTGAATTTCAGAAAGCTTTTAATGAGTTAGTTAAAGAAAAAGGCACTAATGATATTACAAAACTTTATGAAAATATTCTTAGATTTGATAAAAATGGTAAACCTTATTTAAAAAGTGATTATAAAGTAGAATTTTATACTGAAGTTCATCTTAAAATCAGAGAAATGAGAGCAGAATATGATAAAAAAATTGCTCAAAAAAGATTAGATATCAAAGAAATTCCTAAAATACATGGTTATCAAAGTGCAGAATATATAGCTGCACAAAAAGAATTAAGTTCTTTAATTAAAGAGAAATTAAAAGTAGTTAAAACTTTTGAAAACCAACATATGGATTTTAATTCAGAAGGTGAACTAATTGGTATTAAAGACAAGTGGAAGGAAAATTTAAGTGGTCTATCTAAAGCTGAAAAAAATGTATTAGATTTATTTACAGATATTATAACATTGAGTCATAAGCAAACTTATGGTCAACAGTCTTTAATTACATTTAGTTATGGCACTAGATTTTTTGAACTACCAAAAGTAACTAAGTCAGATTTAGAAAGATTATGGACAGGTAAAGTAGGGGGTATAATTAAAGATAAAGTAGATAATTTTACTAAAACTCGACCTGATGATGTAGGTTATACTGTAAGAAAAACAGGTTTAGATAACCAACAAATCTATCAATTAAAGGTACATTATAGAGACGTTACTGGTGAATTTGATAACAAGCAACAGTCTTTAGACTTAATGAGTATTATGCGTTTGGAATTTAAAAACGGTAATATGTATAATATTAGAAAGAAAGCTGAAATGGATTTAACATTTCTTCTAGATATTGCAAAAGATAAGGATTATTATGAGAAAACTGGTACTACTAAGATAGTAAATTGGAGAGACCATAAATTAAATATAGTATCTGGTAGAGAGACTAATACTGTTAAAGTAATGACTAATATGTTAGAGTCTCGCTTTTATGATATTATGAATCATACTGATACTAAAGTTAATACTGTTGATATGAATAAAGTTGTAGGTGCTATTAATAGATTTAGTGCACTTTTTACTTTAACATTTAACGTAGCATCAGGAACTGCTAACGTTGTAAATGCTAATGCCCAATTATTTTTAGAATCATTTTTAAAAGGTCAACATATTAAAGCTTCAAGTATAGCAAAAGCTAATGCTATTTATGGTAAAAATTTAATACATTCTATATCTGATATTTCTAATCCAATAAATATATCATATGTAAACCAGTTAAATGAGTTATTTAATATTAGAGGTATTTTTAATTTATCAAATGCTAGTTTTTTACAAAGTGATATGTTTAAAGCTGGATTAGATTCTAAAACATTACAAGTATTTCAAGAAACGGGTGAACATTGGATGCAATCAGTTATTACTATGTCAATATTAGATGGTGTAAAAGTGATGAATGAAAATGGTAAATTTATTAATAAAGATGGTAAAGTAGTTCAAGAAAATGATGCAGCTTCTTTATTAGATATGATTACTATTGACCCTGTTACAGGTTTAATTACTACTAGTGATAAAGTTGTATATACTACACATTCAAGGTTAACAAAATATACTGAAGGAGGTAAAGAAAAAGTAGATTTATTAATCATTAAAAAACTTTATGATTCAATAGGTAATTATAGAGAAACTGACCAACCTGAAATAATGAGACATTGGTGGGGTAAATTAATGATGCTTTATAGAAAGTATTTAGTGCCAATGGGTGTAGCTAGAGGTAAAGGTATAATGTATTCATTAAAAAGACAAGAAGATTTAGATGAGGATGAAAGGTCATTTAGTTATGCCCTTCAAGAAAATGAAGAGGGTACATATGTTACATTAATTAGATTTGTAATGAATAGTATAAGAAATAAACAAGCTGCATTATCAAGTATTGAATGGAATAAATTAAGTGATTATGAAAAACATAATATTAAACGTTCTGTTACTGAAATAGTATTAACCTCTGCTATATTACCATTAATGTCAATGTTCTTTTCAGGATTAGCAAGTGGTGAGGATGATGATTGGTTGTATTTTATAGCATATCAAATTAGAAGATTAGAAACTGAATTATCACAATATAGAAATCCTTCTGAAGCTTATAAGATATTACGTTCACCTATACCATCAGCTAGAATTTTAGAAACTGCAGGTTCAATTGTAGGAGGAATATTTAATCCTGAAAGTTATACAGAAGTATATGAGAGAGGTAAATGGAAAGGTGAGAATAAATATAAAATTAAAATTCAAAAACAAATACCTATTGTAAAAGAGATAATGAGAGATTACGAAGCATTATATAACTATCAAGATAATTTATTTGGTGCAGGATTGTAAAAGGTCTAAAAAAAAGTCTAAAAAAAATAAAGGGATACTAAATTAATAGTATCCCTTTTTTTATATATTTATTTTATTTTTTACTTCTTCATATGATATAGGATAAAAATTATGACAATCTACACCAACATCAAGTTGAGCTTTAGCATGATTTTTACCTAAATTACCATGAGAATGACCAAATAAATTCCAACTACCTCTATGAGAACCATTCCATGCTAACATTGGATAATGACATAATACAATTTTTTGTTGTTTATGCTTTATAGTATCATCATCTACATTAATTTCTAATATATCTGATATAGTTTCCCAATGTGATTTTAAATAATCAGTATGTAATGCACTTTTTTCATGATTTCCTACAATTAGATATTTAGTTCCATTTAATTGATGTAGTATATCATTTAAACCTTTTTGAGGGGCTTTTAACGCTACATCTCCTAAATGGAATACTATACCATCATCTGGAACTATTTCATTCCAATTTTGTATTATTTTATCATTCATTTCATAAACATCTTTAAAAGGTCTATTACAAAAATGAATAATATTTTTATGATAAAAATGAGTATCAGCAGTAAAAAATATTTTGTCTTTATCTAAAAGTTGTTCTAATTTCATTTTAATTCAGTTTTAACAAGGTAAGTTCTTTTTTTCTTATCATAAATAACATTTTCATTATCTATAATTTTAACTTCACTGATTAAAATTTTACAAGGTTCATCTAAATACCAAATGTAATCAGAATCTGTTTCTGAAATCATACCAGCTTCACAATATTGAGGTCTAATTCCTGGTGGTTGAAAATAAATAGTTTTATTGTTCATATTTTAATAAAAATTTATTGTTGATTACTTTAAAACTAGTATTATTATCAACACATCGCCATACTAAACCTTCAGCATCAACATTAGGATTTATTAAATCTTTAATTTCACTTAATTTTAATACTTCATCTAATGTATGATTTAATATAATTTCTTTATACATTGGACAGTGTGGTATATTATTTTTATAACATACTTCAATAAATTTTTTCTGATTTATTCTTTTACCATTGACATAAATATTAAATAATCTAATTTGTTCAGAAGGTAAATTATGATGATTACCATTAAATTTTCCAATAGCTTCACCTTGTACAATAATATCATTAGTTTTAAAATATTTAACTAATTTTAAAATTTCAGATTTAAAATCTGTATTATTAAATACTTTATACCAATCATTTTTTTTATCATGTAATTCAAATCTTCTACTACATATTCTAAATTTACTTTTACCAAATACTTTTGAATGTATAATTGTAATACTACTACCATCTAATTTATAACTTACAATAAATTCTTTACCTGCATGAGATTCTAATACTTGAGGTATATTTTGTATACGTTCTTCATCAGTAATTGATACTAAATGTTTTGGAAAAGGACTTCTAACCTTTTTGCGTAAAAATGGAAATGTTTTATATAATATATTATATTTGAATAAATATATCCACTTTTTATACCATATTTTAGGCATTCTTGGTTTTTCATATCTTTCAGGATTATTATCAGGTTTCTCATATTTCTTTATTCTTAAAATATCTGTAATATCATCTCCTTCTTCCCATATACCATTAGGTAATGGAACTATAAGTCCTTGTGAAATTTGTTTACGTAATTTTATTGTTTTTACTCTAAATTTTCTTTCTCTTAAAAACTCATATTCTGGTAATTCAGGAACTATTGTATCAATTTGAATATAACTACATAAGTTACCAATTTTATATTCACCTTTTTTTACTACAACTTCCCAACCTAATACAGTTGCTGTTTCAATTAAATCTGCCCCCTCAATAGGGGACAGTTTAATTATTTTTTGTATACTTGCTAATTTTGACATTTTATATTTCTATTATATTACCATTACTACTAAGTTTACCAAATCTACCATCTGTTACTACAGAACCATTACTAAATATAATATCTCTATCAGACCATTTCATTGTACCAGCATTAATAATTTCTCTAGTATTATGTATGTGTCCAAAACAATGTAATTTTAGATTAGGTAATTTTCTTACTTTTTTTTGTAGAGCAGAACAACCACACATTTCTAATATTCCCTCTCTGTTTTCAGATAAATCCAATACACCTTTTGGTGGAGTATGTGTTATTAAAATATCAGTATCTTCTGGTATTTGTTCCCAAAGTTTATGAAGTTTACTTCTATCTTTCATAAAATACCAATTACCAAAACTAGGTGAATATGGACTGCCCCATATATTTATACCTTCTATATAAATACCATCATTTTCTAAATAAATAATATTTCTATCAGTAAAATCTTGTCTAATAATTAATTTTTCTGCAATAGAGGAATCATGATTACCTGCTACATATATTTTATATTTAATAGGTAATCCTCTCAACCAATTTATAAAATCTCTTATTTCTGGTTCATTTAGATAAGGGCTTCTTGGGTTACTACAATCCCCTGATACTATAATCATATCAATTCCTTCTGGTATTTCCAGTAAGTCATGATATGTATGAGTATCGGATATATGATATATTTTCATAATTATCTTCCTTTTTCATCTGGATATAGAGTATTAACAAAATCACTTTGAAAATATTCTTTTGTATCTATATCCATTATTGTTAATTTTCCATTATACCCACAAGCAGTATCTAAATTCCAAATATTAGATCTATTCATTGGAATAGTAATTCTACCATTTTTAGCTTGGTTTATATCATTGTATTCAGGATAAGTTGGTTTTACATCCCACATTATTGTAGGAGTATGTCCTAAATAAATTTCTTTATGTTCATCAAATCTTCTACTTTGACGATTACCTCCCTCATATATTCTCTTATGTGATAAAACAGCTAATGTCCATAAGTCTCTATCCCAAAAATAATTAGATTCATATGGTTCATGACCTAATCCTTTAAAAGAAGTAAATCCACCATGTACAAATCCTCTATTATCATCATCTATATAATAAGATAATTGTTTATCAAAAAATTCTTTTTTATGTTTAGTCATTAAATCTGGATGATGTATAGTATATGCATCAAATGTTGCCTTTCCACCTTGATTTAACCATGTTTTAGAAGCTTCACCAGATTTTAACCAGTGATGTGCCCAATCATCGTGATTACCTTTAATAGCTATCAGATTTTTTATAGTTAATAATTCTTCTATACATTTTGGAACTTCCGACCAACCATCTGCTATATCTCCTAATGATATTAATAAATCATTTTCTTTATCAAATTCAGAGCGTTCAAGGCACTGTAATAGTGCCTTATAACCCCCATGAATATCACCTACGACCAGTGTTCTATTATATTTCATTTTTCTTTTTCAATTTTATTAAGCAATCTTCCATATCTGTACAATATATAAGATTTAGATTATTTATATTTTCTATCATTCTTTCAAACCATATTTCTTCTTGGGTTTCTTTAGTTCGTATAATAAATATATTTCCTATTTCACCATTATCACGAAGTCTTCCAATTCGTTGAATTAAGTCTTTATCTGTACTATAATATGACATTATAATACAATTATCTAAATCTTTTAAATTAGCACCTTGTTTTAATTTCTTAAAACTAGCGATTACTCTGATTTTATTATCATCAAAAGCATGTCTTATTTGTAAATTTTTAGCTTCAGAATTTAAAGAACTAACTACATTAGGTGTTATTTGTAATAATATATCTAAACTATTACCAAATATAATAGTTTTAGTTTGTAATTGACCTAATAATTTCTTAACTATAGTAATTTTAGATACTAAATTATACAAAATATTAGTTCGCTTACTAGCAGTAATTCTAATCTTTAAATCTTTTAATACCTTATCTATAATAAACCACGACTTTTTGTGTTCTTTATCCCAATAACTATAAGCAGCTTTCTCTGTTTGAAAGAATCTCTTCTTATTATTTCCAGCATTTATAGTAGGATTTATATCATCTAATGAATGATCTATTACATATACATCTAGTTTTCTTGATGTTCCTTCAGTTTGACCTCTATTCATTGAATATTTATAACATATAGGAGCAACTTGGTTCAATAAATCACCCTTAGTTATAATTTTCCCATCTACTATATATTCAGTTTTCTTAATAATAGTAGCTGATAGTCCTATAATAGCATCATAAGTATTATTAAAGTAAAATTTAGAATAAGCCAAACTTAAACTATCATGAATTTCATCCGCTATCACCAAACCAAAATGTCTATTTTTCCATTTATATACAGTCTGATAACAATAAAACTGTAGATTATAATCATTTAAAACATCTCGATTAAAAATTTTATTATATTTTTTAATATCTTCTATTAAATCTACCTTTCTACTTATAGTTTCAGCTAAAAATAGATGAATATCATCATTTCTAGGCATTGTATATAATGCATGCAAACTAATAAAGGTCTTGCCTAGCCCAGTAATTATTTCACAGGTTCCAGTTTTACCTCTTTCTAACCACTTATTTAATGCTTCTTGTTGTATTTTATCTTTTAAAAGATTATTCATTATTTAGTTACTTCTCTAGTATCACCACTACCATGTAAAGTATTTGTAGTTCGACGTTGAATTAATTTATTATAATTGACTGTCATAATATCTTCAAGTGAAATACCTATTTCATTACTAATAGCTGTAATATACCATAATACATCGCCTAATTCTTTATTTAATAAAAGTTTTATATCTTCTGATATGATTTTTTTATTTAAAAAATCATTATCTCTATATAATTTTTTTACTTTTTCAGCAACTTCTCCTGCTTCTCCTGTTAAACCTAATGCACAATATGCTAATCCAACTTCTTTTGGATATATAGCTGTTAATTCAATTATTTTTTGGTATTCTTTTATATCCATATTAAATATTATTTTCAGATTCTAATAAATTAATAATTTCTTTAATTTCATATATTTCATCACTACCTATTCTGTCACTCCATTGTAGTAATTGTTTTAATCTTTTTATAGCTTCTTCCATATTAATTTTCTTCAATATTTATAATTTCTAGAGCTTCACCATTTTTAGTATCAACCCATCCATCATTAGAATCAGCTTCTCCACTTAATACAAGTGCTTTAGCTATCTCTTCTGTTTCAGCTTTTACTATAAATGTTTCATGTTCATAACCTTCTATCCATCTAATAGTTTCTATTTTATAACTTTTCATATTACCCGCATTTAGAATTTCCACATGAACGGCATCTTGAACACCCTTCTTCAAATATAACATTATTACTACCACATTCATTACAAGTTATTGTAGATTTAGCTCCTTCAGGTATATATTTCTTTAATACTCTAGTAATTACTTTAGCAAAAGAAAACATATCTCCGTGAGTTTTACCTAATTGCTCTACAATAAACTTAATATCTGTACGATGACGAAGAGATGTAGAAATTAATCTAGTGATTATTTCTTGTTCTGCATTCATCTCTGAAGTAATATCTTCAGAATATGTTTCTCCATATTTAATTAAATTATACTTTCCTTTCCCTTTTTTACAAAGTTCCATGGAAGTTTCATTAGTGAAATATGGTACTGCAAATACTTCATAAGGTTTATTATCTTGTAAACCTATAATTACATTCCATTTAACTCCTTGACTTGTTATTGTATGTATATCTACTGGAAGACAACTTGGTCTTTTAGTAGCATCTTTATATTCAAAAGATGTTATAGTAGGTTTATTAGAAACTAATACACCACTTCTACTACCATCTCTATATACTGTAATACCTTTTAAACCTTTTTCCCAAGATTTCATATAGATATTAGAAACTTCTTCTTCAGATACATCATTAGGTAAATTTATAGTAGAAGATATACTATGACTAATATATTTTTGAATAATAGATTGTATTTCAATTCTCTTATCCCAATCTATATCATTAGCTGTACAATTATACCAAGGTGATAATTTAAAATATGTATCTAATTGTACTGTTTCAAAATATTCAATATCATCTACATCTTCTATTAAATATCCTTGTGGGGCATTTCCAATATAATAATATAACCAATCTTTAAATTTAGGATGAATTACAGGAAATTCTTGCCAAGAATCACCATTACCATCTACAAAATCAACTCTAATATCTTCATTAGGATTAACTTTCTTTCTTCTTGTATAGAAGGGTTGAAATAATGGTTCTACTCCTGAAGTAGTTTGTGTTAATAAAGATACAGTACCTGTTGGGGCAACTGTACTCCAACTAATATTTCTACGTCCATATTCATACATTCTTAAATATTGACTTGGAAATTCTATTTGTAAAAATTTATAAAAAGTATTAGAACCCACCGTTATATCATCTTTATCATCAGGATATTCTAATTGATTATTCCATCCTTCAAATGTACCTCTTAATATTGCTAAGTCAGTTGTACAATCTAATTCAGAACGCATTTTAACTTGCATTATTTGCTTTATAATTTCTAAAGCTTCCTCTGAATCATAATCTATATTTAAAGCTGCTAGAGTGTCTCCTAATGCTGTAAAACCTAATCCTGTTCTTCTACTTTGTATAGCTGTTTGTCTAATCTTTAACCAAAGAACTAATTCTCTTGCTTTAATTTCATTAGATTCAGGATCTTCTCGTAATTTATTAATAATTCTATCAATATGTTCTATTTCTAAATCAATTAAATCGTCACTAAGACGCATTGCTTTATAATTAATTTTATAGAATTTATCCATATTAAATTTTGCATTTACTGTAAAAGGATTATCAACAAAACTGAATAAATTAACTGCAATTAATCTACAAGCATCATATTCTTGCATAGCAATTTCTGAACATGGATTAGTTGTAACTTGTTTAAATTGAGGATATACACTATCTGGACTATAGTCTAACATTATATCCCAATTCATAATACCAGGTTCTGCTACACTATGTGCAGATTTTATAATTTCATCCCAATATTCTTTAGCTTTAATTTTTTTAATATATTTCTCTTTCTCAGGGTCATCAGAAATAACCTTTAAAAGACTATTATATTCTAATTGTTTAGGGTCTGGGTAATCTATATTAGAAGAACTTGTACAAGGAAACCTAAGAATATAATCTTCATTATTTTCTACAGCTTTCATAAATTCATTATTAAGCTTAATTGAAATATTAGCACCTGTTACTTGTGTTAAATCTCTTTTAATCTTAATAAATTCTAATATATCTGGATGATTAATATCCATACTTATCATTAATGCACCTCTTCTACCACCTTGAGCAACTTCTCTTGTAGTATTAGAAAATCTATGCATGAATGATACAGCACCTGTTGATGTTTTAGCTACATTACTTACTTTAGTTCCGTCAGGTCTTAATGTTGAAATGTCAATTCCTACTCCACCTCTTCGTTTCATCAATTGAGCTAATTCTTCATCTTTTTGGAAGATTCCACCATAAGAATCATCAGGTTGTCCTATAACAAAACAATTAGATAAACTACCAATAGTATTAGATCCTAATTGAGACATTATAGAACCTTGTGGTATTATATATTTAAAATCTTTAAATAAATTATATATATTTTCTTCTAAATAATCTAATAATTTTTCTTTTGGTAATTCTTCATCATTTAATAATAATAAATCTTCTCCATAGTCTGATAATTTATTAACTTCTAATTGAAATTCTTTATTATCAAGATTATTAAATTTTTCTCTTTCTTCAAGTATATAATCATATTCTATTCTAGCAAATTCTTTTGCCATTCGATGATGCATATCATCAGGTGTTTCTTCACCTTCTTTTTGGTATTTACCTTGCCACACATTTGCAGCAAGGTCATCACCATTAAAATATTTTAGTAATTTTTTATTCATTCGTCATTTTTGTTTATAAAAACAATTCCTCACTCACTTTATTCTAAATAAATATTATATTTATTTTTGTTTTATATTTGTTAAATTAAAAGTTTCATCTTCTAATGATATCATATCTGTCAATTCAGCATCATCAGATAATTTAACTCCTAATTCTTTTTCTATTTTCTCTTTTAATGTTTTATCTTTAAATAATATTTGTTTTAACTTTAATAAAAATGGAATAGCATTAAGATTATTTTGATATACTTTTGTAAAGTATGATAATATTAAATTTTTTGCATCTTGTCCAAATTGAGAATATTCTCCTAATATAAAATGATTATATTCATTCATATACTCTTCTGGAAATTTAAAAATATATAATACTTGATTATCTATATCAATTAATTCTACAAAATATTGATTTTTAATTATTTTATTTTCATATGCTGTAAACTCTGGGTTTCTAAAAGAAAAATCATGTAATATATATAAACAATTTTTATATTTACCCTGATCATCTGCAACATATGTATTAATCAAATGACTAAAAAATCTTGCTTCCATATCTATTAAGTTTGCCAATAAAGGTAATAAGTATGTTTTAGATTTATTATATCTAATACTACTCATATCTTATTTTATATTAATAAATTGGTCATCCAATTTTACATTACCTTGTCCTTCAAATATATCTTTGGATACATCAAATACTCTATTTGATAAATGCCAAATAATTTCATCAATTACATCATTAAGACCTTTATATTCATATCCACTTGCAGTAGTGAAACCAAATTCACCTGCATGATGCCAAATATTAGATATGGTATAAATTAATGGTAATTTTTGTTTTCTTCCTATATATAAGAATTGGAAAGGTAAAAGTGTATAACCTTCTAATTCTAAATCTTTACAAATTGTATCAAAACTCTTCATATAAAGAGATTCTTGAAAATAATAACGATATTTAATAAAACTATTCATAAAATTTTCAGCATTATCTTGTCCTGTTTTAAGATCTATAAGCTGTACTGTTTTATTTTCATGGTCTATTAATACCATATCTATTATTCCTCTAAATTTTATTTTTTTATAAATAAATTCAAATTTATATTGATTTAATCTAGTTAAATTATTATTAAAAATATGTTTTGAAAATTCATGTGTTTGTAATATAGATGCTAATTCTTTACCTAATTCTAATTCACTACCTGTTATTAAGGTTTTTGTTTTAGATAAATATTGAGCATTTAAATACTCCCAAAATTCTGGAATATCAAAATAAGATAGAATAGTTTCTTCTTTACTTCTTTTCCAAAATTCATTAATTTCAATAATTCTTAATATTGTTTCTTTTGAAGGTAATTCGTTATAATTTAATAAAATTATATCTACTAATTTACCCAATGTGGCTGTTGGTTTTTCACCATCATAAATAAAGTATTTATCTTCAAAGTGTTCTTGGTCAAATAACCAATCATCAGTGACTGAACCTATTTTAACACCTTCGCCACTTACTTCTGTTCGCGTATTTAGAGCTCTAGGACCATTTCTATCAAAGTCTGATATCCTACTATAGCTTAAAGACATTTCCATCGTTTCATTTGAGCTATATAGCTCGTTCAATTCATCATTCATAAAATTTATTCTATATTTATGCTCTCTAAATAAGCATCAAGTACTAAATCTTCTAATTGATTAGATAATTTTAATTGAGTCATAAGTACTTGATTTGTTGGATCCATCTCCGCAATAATACTTAATAATTCTGTTTGTTCATCTAATAATAATCTTAAATCTGTTAATTTATTATTATCTAAATAATATACTACTTTATTAAATTGTACATCATCTAATACGGCTTGAGCTAAATTTAATACTTGATTTCTTATTTGTTTTTGCATATTAAAAAATTTTAATATATACTCCTGGATTATTTGAATCCACAGAATACCATTTGGTTATTCTTATATTTTGTAAAGTGGGTAGTTCTCCATCTATAGACATAGGTATTGGAAATACATATTTGATATTATCATCTTCTATAAAATCATGAGCTGTAAATAAATCTTGTAATATTTCTACACTATTACTAAAATCAAATAAAGCTTTACTTTTTCTTACTTGATGATATCCTATAAATAAAGGATTATCTTTACCAACTTTCATTGCTTCAAATTGAGCCCTTATTGCTTCAATTTGATTTGGACGTGTTTTATCAACATATCCTTTTACTAGTTTATGTTTAGAACTAAAAGATTGTATACCCAAACTCCTAAGATATTTATTTACCGTAGGAGAACTGAATATACCTCTTTGTGTTTTAACTTTACTATTTTTTAAACTGGGTACTGACCCTGGTATCCATATCATTTGATTACCATGGGATACAACAGTCTGGTCCATTTATTTTTGCTATTAATTTGTTAATTTCTACAAAATGATTACAATTCCATTTTCTGTCTTCTTCAACAGCTTTTGTAGGACTTTCACATTCAAAAATAAAATGCTTGTCTTCATTAATGTATTGTTTAAAATACTGAGCTTCTTCACCCCAAAGACAAAAAATAATATTAGTTTTATTTTTACTAATAGTTTTAATTACTTCACGAGTAAAATTTCTCCAATATTCTAAGTGACTTCCTGGTTTACCATCTTGAACAGTTAATGCAGAATTTAATAATAAAACACCTGCATATTCCCAAAATTCTAAAGTAGGTTCCATATTTATTCTAAGACCATTATTTATTTGTTCCTCTATTGTTTCAAGTATTTTAACTAATTCAGGTGAAAAGTTTTGTCCAACTTTATCATCATTTCCAAAAGCTAAACCTGTGGCATGTGATGTAAAATATGGCTCTTTACCTAATATTACTACTTGTAAATCAGTAATAGGACAATAAAAAAATGAATCAAAGACTCTTATCTTATTAGGTGATATTCTTTGTACTTTATAACTTTCATTAATAAAATACATTAGATTAGTCATATATTCAGAAATGAGTAAGGGGTTTAACGCCCTTACCCATGCTTTTCCTAATAATGCTTCATAATCAATATCTAATTTATATTTTGGTGATATCATTAGTTATATAATTAAATTTGTAAATTCTCATCATCTTCATCATATGGATCATTATCAAAATTCATATCTAGAGGAGCTTCTACTTGATTATTTTCAATATTTATATTTATATTACGATCTCCTCTATTTATATCCCATTCATGCATTCTAGCAACAGCATTTATTTCTTCTTGTCGTAGTAAACCATCTTCAAGAGCTTCAAATACTCCTCCTCTTCTTCCTCTTGCTCTAAATGGTTCATCTAGTACATTTATATAAGTTAATGGTGATTTAGACTCCTTAGGTGTGTTTTTTAACCAGAAAGTATCTCTTATATTAAAATCATCTTCATTAGCTTTAATATTACCTTTTTGAGCTTGATGGTACATAAAATTACGTCTAGTACTGATATAATACATTAAATTATCTAATAATCTATTAGAATTTTTAATATCTTTATTATTCATAATTGTACTATATAAAATATCAGAAAGAGATAAATTTGATACAGAACTAAAATCATTTAAGATTTTAGCAGTATTATCTTTAACAAAATTAACAATTGAACCACATATAACTAAATAGTTTAATACTTTATCAATATCATAAGTAGGTGTATGTAGTCTAAACTCAATTGTTTGTTTGTTACCAAATAATAATGGAATTAAATTCACCCAATGATAACGAGTTCTAATATTCCACTTAGCTTCCCCTCTAGGATCAGAAGGATGATATTTAACATTAGATAATTTACCACTAACATCACTATAATCTTGTCCCATTGAAAGATATTTATATAAAACATTAAAGTTTTCTTTAATATTACTATCATTTATCTTTCTATCTAATAAATACATACTTTCATTCAATGTGAATGGTTTAGTATAGTGTTTTTTCTTCACACCATAATTGTATTTTTTATAGACTGGAAATAATTCAAATAATGAATTTTCTAATAAACATAACATTTTAAATAATGCTAACATAAACTCTTCAGTTCTTGGAACATTACCAATATGTAAATGTAATGAACAATCATTATCATAAATTGTTCGTTTAGATAATTGTTTAACTGAATCAATAATAGTTTGCATTCCTTTACTATTTTGTAGAGGAATAGTTACATATTCTAAACCTTGAATGCTACCATCTCTTAATGGTATTAATCCTAATTTATTACATAATCTTTCAGGAACATAACCATTAATTGTTTCAAATTCTAAACCAAAAGTTAACCCTTTTAATACCTCTCCATATTGTTTTATAGAGTCAATATATTTAGGTTCATATAATTCATTATATATACTTGATTTATTTGAGATTAAATTATTTGAATCATATAATAAATTATTCTTAAATCCAGGTGGAATATTCCCAATTTTAGAAAATTTAGAACTTCTTATAGATTGTCTATGATAATAAATATTATCAGATAGATTTTCTTTAAAATTTGTATTTTCTAATATAGATTCATCCATACAAGGATATCTTTCATTTTTATAGCTAATTATAATAGAATCATTATATTCAGATATAGAAAAATAACCTAAAGTAGGTGTATCTTTATCAGAAAAACCTATTATACCATATAATAAAGAAGTGTTATTTTTCACTACATATGTTTTTAAACTGTGATTATATACTATATATCCTGTATCTTGTTTATAATATTTTTCATTAATAAAATAACAATGACCAGAGTTTTCTATTGTAGGATCACCAATAATATAGAATTCACCTCTAATGTTTCTACATTTACTTTTTTCTACTACTGTACCATCAATGGTAAGTACTGTATCTTTATTCATTTTTATTATATATTATTCATTTGTGTCAAATACTACTAATCTGGTTGTATCTACTAAAAAAGTATTTAATATATCAACTGCTTGGTCAGCTTTTTTATTATTTTTATACATTTCTAATCGTTTAATGTATAAAGGAAATTTAGCTAAACCTTCTTTAAATATATCATCTAAATCTTTTTCTAATAAATCATTATTATTCTCATCAGTTAATAACATAATTGATCTATTATTATTCTTCTCTGCATCTACTACATTTTTTTCATTCTGAATAATAAGTTGACCTATATGTTTTAGACTATCTGATACTTTTACTTTTTTATCAATTCTTACACATTCACCATTTTTAAATGTATAAGTGAATTCTGAACCTAATGGACATACTACATCTGTAACTAATTTACCATTTACATATGATTTTGGTGCTACAAATTTACTAGTTACATTTATATTAAATACAGGATGAGCAGAACATATTGACATTGATAAATAATCAAATTTAGCATCATAACTTGCCATATCTAAACAAGCTAAATAATCTATTCTTGTTTTAATCCTAATTCCATCATAAAAATAGTATATACGAGGTACTGAAATTTCATTACCTTTAGTACTAATAAATGGTGTAATAACACGATTCATTTCTTCATTACTTAGTCCTTTTAAATCACGAAGAAATGATTTATCTAAAAATGGTTTATTAACTAAATTAAAAAATGATTGTTCAGATTCTTTAATATTATCTCCTAAGAAATAGAATCCAAAATCAGTAATCCAAGTATAACATCCAGTAATTAAATGTCCATTTCTCCAATATCTCATTTTATTAAAATAAATAGGACTATTATATTGACGATTTTTAGGTATATATATTTCATTTCCTAAATTAATACCATTTGGGTTTAATCTTAATATGGTCTGACGAGGATTATCTTCTTCTGTTTCTATGTTTTCTTTTTTTCTTTTTTCCTCTGCCAAAGCCTTTTTTTCATCTTCAACAATTTGTAAAGCAGTTTTCTTTTTATCTATAGAATGACCAAAAGCATTATCATAATAATCTTCATCATCCCATGCATCTCTATCATTTTTTAAATAAGGATGTCTACCAGTATATGCAGGAGCTATATAAGATTGATAATTATTACTTCTATCTATTATAGTTTTTTCTGCTTTTTCTACTTCACCATCAGTTATTTTATAAACTGTATTATGGTCAAAAGAATGAATGGTATCCACTGTTCCACCAATAGCATATAAACTACTTTCCATTGATGAAATATATACACTATTTTTACTTTCTTGATAATAAAATAAAGGACGTTCTTCTACTGCTAAATGACTGTTATTAGCTTTATTAGATTCACCATGATAACAATATATCACATTAGGCTCATTTAAATTTGAAAATACTAATGCTGCAGCACCATTATATTGAGATAGAACATCATAATTTTTCTTTGTAAAAACAATTTCTAATAATATTTCACTATCTATTTTAGTTCTAGTAATAGTAGAATTATGTTTATGAGTAATATGTGTTAATGATATATCATTTAATTTTGCAATTTCATGATGATTTATAAGGGTACCATTATGTACCCCTACAAATTCATAATGATCATTTACTTCACCAAATCCAAATGGATGAGCATTTTCTACTGTATGTGCACCATATGTACTTGCCCGTGTATGTCCAATTACTGTTGGAAATAATTTAGGTGCATCATAGTTTACATTACTAAGAAAATCTTTATATACTTTATTTTTATCAATACCAATACTAATCTCTCCATCTTTAGTTATCCCACAAGAATGTGTTCCCCTTGCTTCATTAAAAATTCCAAGGATATCAAGTTTAGTTTTATTAAATTTTTTAGGGTCTTTTCCTGACCACGCAAAGATTCCACACATCTATTTTTTTATTTTGTAATTAGTTTTAATTCTTTTAATTTTTCTATTTCATTTAATAATAAACGTGCATTTGGTTTATCATTTTGATTAATTGTTCTTTGAATTTCTGAATCATATTTTTCAATAATTTCATCAATAATTCCATTATTAATTAATGCAATAGCTTCTAATGATTTATTATAAGCCCATGTAATTGATTCATCTGTTTTAATCCAAAAATTAGATAAAGTTCTATATTCTACACCAAAGTTTTTAAATCTAAAACAACCAGCTTTACCATACATTTCTTTTCTTCTATCATCTGGATCTAATAAAATAGATTCTAAACCTAAAACAGCATCCATTGCATATATAATTTTTTCACTAAGTTCTTGTGTTGGGTTATCATAACCTATATGAATATGTCCACCACAAGTTCTTAATTTACCACCACCTTTTGGAGGTGTATTCATTGCTTTCAAATAAACATTATAATCAGGTTCACAACCAAATAATTTAGCTTGAGGTGTATTTAAATATTTTGGATCAATTTCTGCAGATGCAGAATAGTTTAATTTACATCCACGTAAATCAGCTAATATATTTAAATAATCTTTTACGAAATTAATATTATTAACAAATTCCTCTGCTGAGTCAGATGCAGGGATATTGAATTCAACCATAATATTATCTTCTTGTATAGCGTGACCTTTATCACTAATAGGTGTTGGTGCATATTTAGTACCTCCTATTAATCCTTCAGCTGAAACAATTTCTCCATTTCTTTCTAAAAATAATTCAGGGTCTGTTCCAATAAGAATATTCTTTATCATTTTATTGTGTAATTAAATATTTATTAATTAATTGTAAAATATAGTTTTTAGTTTTTTCTGGACATGTACTAAATTCAGGATGACCTTGTATACATAATGATTTAGTTTTATTATAATACACAATCTCTGGTTCTAAAAATGCATCAGGTAAAGTAATTTCAGTATTTTCACCATTTAAATATGTATTACTTTTAAAAAATTCAGACCAAGCAATGAATTCAAATTCTTGTTCTTTCATATTATAAGGATACATCATTTGATGATGAGTTGAAGTAATTTCATAAATTGAACCTGGTTGTGTTTCAATTGTATGATTTCCACTATGACCTGTAACATGTTGAACTAATTTACCTCCACTCATTACAGTAAGAAATTGTGCACCTCTACATATTCCTAATTTAGGAACACGATAGTAATTATTCCACATATTTGATTCTTCTTCATCCCTTTTAGTATCAATACCTGTATATTGTCCTATTTTTTCATTATAATATGCAGGATTTACATCTGCACCTCCTGTAAAAAGTAAAAAATCAATTTGATGTGCACTATAATCTTTTAATTTATTAAATGGTACAAATGTAGCATTAAATTTTGACATTAAAAAGTTAGCATAATCATTATTAAAATGGTTATCAACTCCAATAATTAATTCTTTTTTATTCTGCATTATATTTTTGTTTTAATAATTTTGTTAGTTCTTCTTTATATTTAATAAGAGTAATATCCCCAAAAGATGGAGCTGAATTAATTTCTACAATAATAAAATCAGGTTCTTCTCTTTCTCTACCTCTACTATCTTTAGCACCTTGAATTCTTAAATCTATTGCACCTATATCTAATCCTACAGCATTTAAAGCTTTAACTGATTCAGCTACAATATTATCCCAATTCTTAGGTCTATCAAATAAATCATTTTCTTCTAAGATCCACACACAATGTGCATCATTACGATACCATTTATCTTCATCTGCAGTATCTTCTTTTAACATTTTTCTACAAGAATAGAAACAACCATTTTGAGATATATGTAATCTATATTCTCTAGTATAGTTATAATATTTTTCAAATATATAATGGGTTAAGTCTTTACCTCTCATCCATTCTTGTAATTCTTCAATAGAATCATGTTTTTTATTACCTTGATTTCTACTCCCAAAATGAGATTTAGAGATAATAGGATAAGGTAAATCTTCTAATGAATATACTGGAAAATGATCTTCATCATTAATTCTTTGAATAAATTGAACAAATTCACCATTTCTAGCTATTTGAGCAACAAACCAATCTGCTGTTTTTACATTATTTTCAGTAAAACAATTTTTCATCTTATATTTACTAGATGAATTTTGAACACCTTCTATCGTATTAATTTCTATTCTATTACCACCATTTGTTACTGTATCACGTAAATCTGTAGTAGAACCAAATCTAATTACAGATCTAAAAGGTAATAATTCAAATGTACCTCGTTGTCTTAAAGGTGAATGAGATGGATGTCTACTTCTAATTTTTGGTCTAAAATTGTTTCTCATTTATTGTAACTTTTTTCTTTTAAATAATCTTCCCAATCACCATCTATTACTTGATTATATCCACCTACTTTATGAGGAAATATATAAATATAAGCTTCTCCATAAGGTGTATCAATAGTATCTCGTAAATAATGACTTCTTCCTGTATTTGATGGATTATATCCTTCTAATCTATCAACATCTACAAGCATTTTTTGATTTATTCTATATACTTCTAAAACAATAGAAGTATTTCCATTTTTTATAAGTCCAGGATATGAACCTAAGTCATACATACTATATTCAGGTAAACTATCAAATTTTCCTAAATATGTAGCATTTTCAATTATTAAATGATTATGTAATCCTTTTCTTAGACTACCATATACTGCTATTAACATATTTTTATTTTTAAAATGGTACTGCAATCATATTTTTTAATATATTTACAGCTTTGTTTTTTCCTAAATTTTTAATTAAATCACTGAAATCTTTAGATTGATATTTTTCATCTATTTCAACTTGTAATAAATCAAATGTTTCTGATAAAGATTTACCAAATTGTCGTCCCCAATTAGTTTCTTTATCAAAATCATTATCATATAGAAGGAATATATTTTCAAATCTATCTTTTAATTCTTGGATAATATATTCTTTAGGATGTACTGATTCTGATTGTAATGCTACTGCAGAAATATTAGTAGTGTTATTTACAATAGCCATTACATCTTTTAAAGATTTAGTAATTATTAATGTTTTTCCTTTTTCTGGTAATTGTTCCCACCCTTGCCATACAGAATCATTATGGTTATTTAACCATTTAAAATCTGTATTATAAGGTTGATATATTTTATATGTTTCTTTTCCATCTTTATGTTCAATAAATGCATAAGCATATTTATGTACATAAATAGGATTACCATTAATAAAAATATATTCAATTGGTTCAACTTTATATTTTAATAATGTAGCTTCATCTATACCATATTGTAACCAAAAAGCATAATCTTGAGCTACCCAATTTCTTCGTTTTTTTCCTAATTCTAAAGGTTTATTATTATTTAAAACATCTTCCTTATTTCTAAATAAATTAGGATTATAAACACCTTCACTTTTTTCTATAGATCTCACTATAAAATGTTCATCAATATTAAAATCTATTGCGATTTTACTTAATGCTTCAAAATAATTTAGTTTAAATTTTAACTGTACAAATTTAACAAAATCTCCAGCTCCAATCAACCAATCTTTAAAACAAATTTCACCACTTTCACCAATAAAATATCCAAATGAAGGATTGTTATCTTCACGTAATGGAGAATTTGTAATTACTTTTAATTCTACATCTTGTCCTGTATAAAATCTATATACTGATATATCATCAATATAATTTAGTAATCCAGCTTTTGTTACTAATTTTTTATTTAAATCTATTGTCATAATTTAATGTAAAAAAAGGGGATATTTCTATCCCCTTATTAATATTATACCCAAGATTCAGACTTGGTACCACCATCTAATCCATCAGAAGGAACATCTTGTTCTACTCTCTCTAATAAATCACCTGGTTTTACACGAAGTCTTGTTACTGGTGTTGCAGCATCTTCAATGAAATCAAAATATCTTAATCCCATAAATTTACTTGCATAACCTGCTGTACCATATGTTACAAATACATTGTATTTTTTAGCTCCAGCATTATCGCGTACTAATTTAAATAACGTATCAAATGCTTCTGTTGCACTTTCTACTTTTGGAAATTCATAATTTGCACCCATTACTGCTTTAGCAAGATGTACAATTCTACTCACTTCCCTTACTGCTTTTTTATCATTTTCTTCAGCTGATTTTTGAGGATCATTTTTAGGATAATAAAATCCTTGATTGATTTTACCACCTGTATTATCTTCTATAACCAACTTATAATTTGGATATGTATCTGGTTCACCTGCTCCTCTTTTTTCAACAGAAATTGTTACATCCTTCACTAATCCTCCTTGACCATTATTAAATATAACAGTACCACCAAATTTCTTTTCGTTTAAATCAAACATATCTTATTTTTATTTTAATTATTTATTAATAAATATTTTAGACCAATCTATTTTAATGTCTCCTGATCCATCAGAGACTGCTACTACTATTTCTGCACCTTTAAGATGTTCACTACGTGCTCCACATAATAAACTCTCAGAAGCTTGGAAATTAATAATTGTTTCTTTTTCATCTCTATAAAGATAACCTATAGCATCTACTTGAGAACAAACGATTGAAGCCATTTTACCAGTAAGGTCTAATCCTCTTTCATTCATCTCTTTACCTTCTTTTTCAATCATTTTATCTTTTGTATGACCTAATATAATTAAGGTATCACAAATATCTTCTAATTCTGTTAGAACTGTTGAAAGAGCATTTCTTGTAAATCTATATCCTGCACCATTAGGTAGAGTGGTAACATCATCTCCTACCCAATTACGTCCCATTGGAGTATCTCTATACATCTTATTTGCTAAAGGTAAGACAATATCTTCAAGAGCAGTTACAGTATCTATTGCTATAAAATTATAAACATACTGACCTCTTTTTTTATTCTCTTCCTTTATTTTTTCTATCAATTGTTTTAATATAACAATTGGTAGTTTTTCTTCTTTTTCTGCGTGTCTAATTACATCAAAACGTAATGTATCCACAAAATCACCACCTTTTTCTAAGTCAATTATTAAACAGTTATCTAATCCAGCTACTACTGTGGTTTTTCCCATCTTAGGCTGACTAAATATAACCATTGTTTTTGGATTAACTCTGGAAGCTTTTTCTTTATTAATTGGTAATTCTATCATTTCATCATCATCCGCCCTCTACCATCCTCTTATTAATTATTTATAATTTCATCAAATGTTACATCTAAATTATGAAAGTTTTGAGTATCCATTGTTAAATATTTACATTCTGCTTTAAATGTTTGCCAATATGCACTACCTCTAAAATTATATTTACGAATATCAGGACAATAATTGTACATAAATCCAGCACCATTTGTTCGCCCTGCTTCATATTTTATAATTTCAAATAATATATCTTTAATTCTAGATTTAGGAAAATAAAATTTAGATAATTTAATAATATCATCTAATGAACGATATCTATCATAATCACATTGTAATCCACCTCTAACAAAATATGTTTCTATTGGATCTTGTTTTAAATCTATTGTATAATATAATATATCTTCAATAGATTTTATTATAACATCATCTTTAAATCTAATTTTTCTTATTTTATTATAATAGATTTCTAAATCTTTTATTGTTGTCACATCTTTTTTAGTCATCACTTTTATTTATTATATCTAAGCATTTTACTTTTCCATTAAAATAAATTGTATCAGCTATAATTTGGATAAATTTAATATGTTTATTATGTTTTAAACCATATTTAATTTCAGCTTTTACACCTGTAGAGTTTTTTAAATACTCTATACCTTCTTTAGGTATTAATACCCAAATTTCATCACACCAATCAACAAATTGATAATCAATATGTTGCCAATAATCCCATGTATGAGGTACTGTATAACCTTCTAATAATGTTAATGGGTGTGAATGAGTAATAGGACTAAATACATTTAATCCTTTATTTAGAATTAATACAGATGCTTTATTAGCTTGTTCAAAACTACTTTCAACCATACCTGTATATGGAATTGCTAAATATATTTTCTTTAATTGCTTATTCATATATTTGGTTGTTCTAAAAATTTTTGCATACTAATTTCATTATATTTAAATAGTTTATCCACATTTTTTGGTATAATAGTTGGTGTAACTAATGAATGATTTAAATAACTTGGATATCTATTATTATGTTGTGAAATAACATTATTTTTTACACATTCCATTAAAAAATATAAAGGGTCTGATATAATAACATTTTTTTTTCTAATATCTTTAAAAAATTGTTTATATTCAAAACTATCGGGTTTATACCAACTCATTCTTATAAAATTTAATAATACTAAATTACTATAATAATGACCCTCATTTATTAATTTATATTTTATATATGATTTTTTATTTTTAGTAACCAATTTACAAGGTGTAATTTGATTAATAATATTAACTAATGCTTTTGTATTAGCTAATGAATTAAACCTAGTTCTAAAATTATCAATATAAATATAATCAACTGATTTATTATATAATTCTCTTTTAAGATTATTATACTTATCTAATTTACCTGAATGATAGTAATATGATTTTGGATACATTAACCCTGCCCAACAAGCTATATTAGCTATTTGTTGTAAATTATTATTAATTTTTATATAATAATAACATTGGTAACTACTATAATCTCTCATTTATTTTTACAAATCTTTTAAATTTTTATCTATAAATCTATCATCTAAATCTTTTCTAAACATAGTCATATAAGATAAAAACATAGCGTTACACAATATATGTCCTACATGTGATAATTTACTTTCTTTATCATTATCTTCTCCTTCTAAAAAAGAATTCATATGACGTTGTAGACTTTCACAAGTTTCTGTATATTTTAATCCTTTTTTCCAATTATGATCATCATATTTTTCAGCACCAAACATTAGAACCTGTACTAAAGGTTCTAATGCTCTCCAACTGACTAATGACCATTTCAATTTATTATTATTAAATCGACTACCTAATCCTTCCATTTTTTTTATTTTCTCACAATATTATTAATAAAGTTTACAAATTTATTTAAATTAAGTGTATCTGTAGGTTTTGGTAATTCTGTAAAATAATTTACTGCACCATCAAAATATAATGGACATGTTGTACCACCACCACCTTCTCTACCACCTAGAATTTCTAAGAATCTGATATTATCTTTAAAAAAGGTAACATCATATCCATAATATTCTTTAATTTCATGTCTAAAAGGACTAAACAATCCTAATATTACATTTGCATCTCTTTGTGTAAGTTTACAATCTCCTAATCCATCCATTGTAGGTTTTAATCTACCTACTTTCATATTTTCAACAGATTCTTGAGCAGATGCTTGTTGTTGTATTACTACTGGTATATATCCATATTTATTTCTAAGCTTAATAAGATAATCAGATGATAATTTAACAATAGATTGATGTAAAGACATTTGAACACCATTCTGTGTTTCTGTAGTAATTAAACTGACATGGTCAATTATAATCATTACATATTCTTCAGGGTTATTAGCTTCATAATAATCATCTATTTCTGTAAGATGACCATTTATATCAATTGTTTTCTTATGTTGTGTACCATTTGCATATGCATATTCTCTTACAAATTTGTAAATCGTTTTGTTATCCTAAAGGTTTTTTATCCCTTAGTTCTTATACTTCTTATTCGTGTAAGTCCAGCATACATTTTCATCTACAACATTACTTGTTTAGATGGAGAACACTCGTGGATATATTATATTCATAAAAAAAGAGACTAAAGTCTCTCTATTATGGTTCAATATCTATGCGTTACGGTTCTATATTCTTTTTAATTAATATAGTTACCACGGTATTAGGAATCACACCCTTCACCGTATTTGCTCTCTAATTATCTTAGAAATTTCTCTCTAAGACGGCATTTATTAATCCAATAAATGTATAATAAGATTTATTTTTTTCACTGTAATAAATATAATTTTCTGAATTTAAAAGTTTTTTAATTATTCTAAATTTAGAACTAATTGAACATTTTATAATATTATTTTTATCAAAAATTTGATAAATAGGAATATCACTTCCATTATTTATATTTATACAATTATAAATAAAATCTTTATAATCATTTTTAATTGGTATAATTATATATTGTTTTTGACTAAGAAATCTATTATTTCTTAATATATTATTTAAAACAGATCTATTAGAAAGATTTAATAATTTTATACATTGTTCTATATCTACATTACTATGTAATATATCTCCTTTGTAATTAAATATATTAAATTTTTTACCACTTCCTTTTCTTGTATTTATAATTTCTTTTAAATTATACCTTCTTTTCAAAGTTTCACTTATTTGTAAATTATATTCTTCTGAATTTATTCTAGTTTTTTCATCTGTTGATGTATAAAAACAATTTAAACCTTGATTAATACAATCATAATATTCTTGATAATATCTTTCTTCTTTATTAAGATCTTTTCTTAAACATTCTTTTTCTATTGAAAATAAATGATTATTAATACCATATTTTAAAAATGATCTATAAAGTTTTTTATGAACTTTAACTCTTTTTAAATTTTGATACTGTTTTAATCTTTCTTCAATATTAATACTCTGTCCAATATATATTCTACCATTTGGACTTGTAATTTTATAAATTCCTATCATATGTATATTTTTTTACAAAGATATAAAATTTTTATTACAAATCCAAATTTATTGATGATTATTTTATAATTTATTTAATTATTTAGTCTACCAGTTGGGTTTCTAATATCATCTATAAATTCTACAATTTCTTCAATTTTAGAAAAATATGGTTGATATTTTGATATAATATTTAAATATTCTTCACTTAAAATAGTATCAGCTTTTGTACTCCTTAAATCTTTAGGAGCTATTCTAATACCTTCTTTTACATATAAGATATTAGAGAATGCTGCTAACATTTTCTCTTCTTTACTCATTTCTAAACTAAAGTAGAAGATTTTAAGTTTAATATTTAAATCCTTATCTATTACTTGTTGAATAGTATTATACAAAAATAGCCAATCAGCTATTTGAGTTTTCAATTTTGTTATATTTAAATAAGTTGTTTATAAATAATATTATATATTTTAAAGAATTTAATATATTGTATATCATCATTACTTAAATATTCTCTTTTATTAAAATCTGTTAAATATGTATGATTTTTAATATCATTAAATTTTCTACTATAATGTTGATCATTAACATTTTCAAATACAATTTTTCTAATATTTGCACAAGGTAATGTTTGTATTTTATATTCTTTTAATAACTTCATTAAAACATAAATAATCATATTTTGTTTATATTTATTATTAAATAAATATTCTTTAAGATATTTAATAGTGACTCCTGTATAATAATCGTTATAATACTTATAATCTCTGTATATATTAGATTTAATTTTACGACTATCATTATCTAAAATCTTTAAACCATATAGTGTACCTTTTAAAGGTTGAAAATATTCTAATAAAACTTTTTCAATATTATCTAATTCTTTTTTTAATTTATATTTATTCATATATTTCTTATTTAAATAGTTAAATCATTTCTGTTTAACTCTATAATTTAGTATTAATATATATTTTATCAAATAAGTTATCTAAATATTCTCTTGTATATTTAGTATTTTCAGTACAATTTAAATCTATATATCCATAAGTACCTTTAGATATAAAAGTATACCAAAATTTATTATCTGGAATATAAGCTTTAAAAAATACTACTTTTTTTAAACTACTACATACTCTAGCACAAAAACCTGATTCATACAATGCTTGTAATAACATTTTTTCAGATACTTTATATTTTCTAAAATATAAAAATAAATCATCAAATGATCGTCTTTGATAATAATCATCTTTTTTTGATTTAAATAATAATTTATTAAAATACATAGCATTAGTTAAATTATCTAATTCTTTTTTAGTTTCATCTAAATTCATATATATTAAATTTATATTTATAGTTCGGACTATCTCATCAACCTAATCTAAATATTCTTTTTCACATTTTCTACAAATTTCTTTAATATATAAATTATTTGTATTTTCATGTTTACAGTTACAATATTCAGGTTGTTCCTTGTTAGTCTCTACACCGTTTTCTAAAAATTCATTTAAAAGTTGATTTATATCTTTATTTTTATTTTTTTTGATATTATTACCAAGAAAAAGTCCAAATTGACACATATCTTCTTTCGTGAATTTATTATCAAGTGACGGCACGGGATTGTCTTTTTTATTCATAATTACAGATTTTTAATATACATTTTTAAATCACCTATTGTTGGATAACCTTTTCTACGTTCAAATTCATGTATGTTTGTAAAACCTAATATTTTAAGATTAGATTCTAATACAAATTCTCCTGGAGATACAATAACAAAAACTGCAGTTTGTCCATTTCCAGTAGTAATACCTACTTCTGTATTAGCTTCTTTTTGTCTAGCTAATATTTGTATAGCTCTATTTAAATCATGTAATGATGTTTTATTATCTACATCATTAATTTGACATAAAGCACAACAAGCTGTTGTTGTTTTTTTCATTATATTTGTTTTTTTATATATTTTTCTTTTACATCAAGATAAAAAAATCCTTGTATATCACGTGTATCTAATCCATGAGCTATATTTTGATAAATTTTATGTTCAAAACCTAATTCAGTCATCATATTAATAAAATTAATTGAATTTGGACTTAAATTTTCTTCATCATATTCATAGTCATCATTATCATTATTATAATAGTCTTCATTATATAAACCTTGTACAAACATTATTGCAGTAGGAGCACGATGGAACCATTTTGAAGTATTATTTCTTGATATATCTGCTTTAATAGCGTCTTCCATTATAGTTTTAAATAAAAAAATAAATTCATCTTTTATTTCTTCATTAAAACTATATGTAGAAGTATATTGATACATTTGTACTGGACCACATCCACTTATAGTATCACATAATCTTAGTTTAGCATTTCTATATTTAAACTCTGCATGTATTTGCCAGTTTCTAAAACCTTTATCATAAGGTGGATTATTTACAACTTTTATTTCATCTTTATTATGTTCCATATTGTTTAAAAGAGTTTCCCCGTTAGCTAATTTTTTAATTAACCCCTATTTCTAGGATTCGGAATTCAACTATATATTACTATATAGAGGGGCAAAATCTACCCACTTTACTATTCGCTGTTAATAAGTAATATTTACCTCGTTCAATACCAGGTAATTCATTTTCAAACCTTGGTAAACCCCAAGGTATACAATTTATTTTTCCTGATAATAATCTTTCTCTACGATCAATCAGGTTTTCGTAGACTCTACTAAATAAACTCATATTATTAATTTAAATTTGTTGTCCAATCATCACCTATAGTATTATTAATTTCTTCTATATATGCTGATAATCTGGAAGATTCTTCTCTATTATTTTCTTGTTTATAAATAAAATAATCTGCACGTTGTAAGAATCTGTAATCACCATTTAAACTTTTAATATAAATATCAGCTGCTTTTAAAATATCATCAAAAGAATAATTTGGATTCTCTTTCATCCATCTTGTTAATTTATCTTTACAAGATTGAGAGCTACCCATAGCACCAGGTTTTAACCCTGACCATTTTATTCTAAATTCTTCTATTCTATTTCTAATATCTAAGTTTATTAGTCTTTCAGATTTTTTTATTATTAATTCTTCTTCTTCTAAAGAATTATCAATTTCTACAGTTAGAACTTCGATAAGCTTAATAGCTTTATCTCTTAATATGACTCGTATTTGTTCATTTTCTGTTATTATTTTTATAAATTTTTTATTTTCTAATTGGTTTAAGTCAATATTATTATCTGCTTCAATATTATTAAATATATGAAACAAATATAATAATTCTTCTACAGAAATACGTAATTCTTTTAATACTTCAAAATTTAGTATTAAAGATTTATTCATATTTCATATTTTATTTGTTAATCTTCATCCCACAAATGCTCATCAATAAATGCATCAGCTATTACTTGTGGTACCATTCCATCTCCATCACAGTATTTACATTTTTTAATGTATTTACCTTTATGAAGTACTTCTCCTGTTCCAATACAACTTGGACATTCTACTAATTTACTCATTATTTAAACAATTCATCCATTGTTAATGTATATTCTATTTGTTCATTATCTTCAACCCAATTTAAATGTTTCATTACATCTTTAACAGATATATCTTGATTCAATTGCTCTCTAGCATATGATACTATTTCATAAGGTATCATTGTTTTTTCAGAATCTATAATTAAATCTATTATTAATGTCTTTTCATTATATGGTTTTTTCATATTATAGTGTTAATGAATTAATTACTTTGTAACATTCTTCTATATAATATTGATAATTAAGATCATAATCATCTTGTTCTTTAAATGTATTAAATAATGTACATTTCCAACCTGCTTCAATATTAGTTTCTCTTTCTTCAGGTTCTATTGTAACATTATCTTTTATAACATCAAATATATTTAATTGATTTGAATCAAATTTAATTTTATATTTATCTGTATCAGTTAAATTATTTTTATCTAATGGTGGAAGTTTTTTAATTAACTCTACACCTTCATTTGATACATAATAACGATTCATTTTATTTAATTCAGTATCTACAAATTTAAAATCTTTTAACTCACGTTTATATAATATATTATTTTGTTTCATTTTAGAACCAATACAAAAATCATAAATACCATAAACTTCTCCAAAAGAATAATTAATTTTATTATTTAGATGATTTAATATTGTATCTTCTACATTAATATTATTAATAAAATAATTCGCTAATGATAATGCTACAATACGCTTACTATGATTTTTATGATAATCTCTATCAATTTCAAATATACCTTTAAATTTTACATTATCAGATGAAATAATATTAATATAATTATTAACATCTTTAGCAATAATTTTTTCACAAATTTGTGTTTCTAAAGGAATATTAACTATTTTTTCAACTTCTTTACAAGCTTCATTAAGTAATTCTAAATCAGAACGATGTATACGATACATAGCTCCATCTGTATTTTCAAAAATAATTTGAACATCTTTTTTACATTTTTCAAATACTTTTTCTGTTAATAATGTTAATATTAATTGACCATTAATACAAATTGCTAATTGCCACTTAGGATCATATAAAAATGCATATTTATCTTTAGACAGTCCATAACTTCCATTTAAAATAATTTTTAATACATAATTTCTTGGGTCTTTCTTATCATAGTTCTTTCGTTCTATATAAAAACCTTCGTAAATTTGATTAAATATTTTTTCAGGAATATGTTCTGGATGTAATTTATTTGTAAAAGATAAATGTGGGTAGTAGCTTGCGCATAACTACTGTGTTAATCTCTAATTTCTTAGAGTATCGGACTATATCTTAATTTTACACCATATATATCCATATATAGTTGGTTTATAACCATTACATACTGAATATATATTTTGCCATTTATAATTAGGATTAGATTTAATAATTTCTTTGACAGAAAGCCATTCTTTAATAAAAATGTTATCTTTGTCAAATTGTTGTATTTTAAATTTATGTTTTTTTTCAGAAACTTTTTTAGCCATTTCTTTTTTAGCCAATGGATTATTTTTCCAATACTTATGAGAATGTTTCATATTATCATATTCTGGATTAGAGTACATTTTAATCTTACTCACTGACATTTTTTGTTTAGTTTCTTCTGATAATATACATTTTGTGTCTGAATCCAGTCTTAAATTATAACCAAATTCTCTTTGGTTACTTTTTAATTTTAAAATCCAGTATAATTCTTTTTCTTTTAATATATTATCATTTTTTGGTAAAGATTCTAAAATAATATATTCAAAATTATCTCGACCATATTTATGCCAAGAATTAATTAAATGAATATTGTCATTTTTGTCTTTTTTATTTAGTTTATTAATATGAAACCTTATTCTTTCATATATATTAACTGATTTACCAATATAAATTTTATTGTTTATAAGGTTTCTTATACCATATATACCACAATTATTTAAATCTCTTTTTCTATTAAGCTTCATATTTGTATATTTTAAATTATATACAAAGGTAAGCTATTTCTAGTTATTATCCTAATTTTTAAGCAACTTTTTTATAATAATTTTTATTATAAGTAAAATTTTGCTCGCTTTTTCACTAATACACTACTATTAGCTAATTCCTGTTATTAAGCTATATTGCTATAGCTCAGGTAGTCTCTGAACGTTCCTACTCTGTAGGCTTCGCTGCTGATTGTCTTTAACTTAATATTAAGATTTCCAGCAATTCAAGCAATTGTTTATTGTCTACTCCGCTTTAAAGTCGACATCAACTAATATATATTCATCATCAGATTCATAAATTCCAGCTTTACCAAAAGAATGTAAACCACCTTCAGCATATTCTCTAATAACATTCTTATAAGGTACTGAGAAACTAATAGAATTAAGTTTCTTTTGTTCCTCATTCATATTAGATGTATCTACCCAATTATATCTTTTAAAAGTATTTAATGTTCTAATATTAATTGGGTCATTAAATTCAATATAATCAAATAAAATATCTGTTACAGGAAATATATTTCGATATGTTCTTAATTGAGTAACATCTTTCTTAGATATACCCATTTCTTTAGCTAAATATTTACTAAATATTTCTTTAGATATTTTAATTTCTGATGCATTAATGAGATTGATATCTTCTAAATCAGTATAAAATTGTCTAATTTCAATATGTTTCTTACTTATATTAAAGAATTCATGTGTAGCATTTAAATCATTTCTACAATATTGTATTGTAATACCTTTAGCATTATCATCTAAAATACTTCCTGGTTTATATGGTAAATCAGCTACATTTGGCATCCTCATAGCAAATTCTAACCATTTTAAACTTGTTGATTTATTTTTATTATCATAATGCCATATACGATATAAATCAAGTTGAGGTATTTTAGTTTGATTATCCCAAATACTTGAATATTTATTATTAATAATTAATTTAACTTCCTCATATATTTGTTCTGACGACCAGTTATTATTATCTTTTAATATACTATTATGTAATACAGGATAATCAAAGTTAATATTATTAAAACCTACTAACTTTAAATCTTTTTGATATAAAAATTCTCTTAATTCTTTTAAATCATTTGTTCTATCACTAATTTCAAATTCATAAAAATTATTAGTTATAATAGATTTAAAACTTGCTAAAAAGAAATTAGGATATGTTTCTAAATCATAAATATAAATCATTCTATTTGTCCTTTCTTCATCATCATCTTCTTCATTTAAATTAAATAAGCTGCCTAACTTATTACTAACCTCTATGAGTCTTTATATAATTATATATATTCTAACATTGTTAATATCATATTATCAAAATTAGTATATAATTTATTATTTGTATTAATTGGTATATAATAATTTATATTATCATATTTCACTTTACGATGAGTTTTTAACATTGAATCTATGTAAGTTTGACTTTCAAATTGTCTAACTATAATTCCATACTCATCTAAGAATTCAGTTATTAATTTGTTTCTTAGCATAGTTTCATTTATTTAAAATTGAATTTAATTTTCTTCTTTATGGGTTTGAATATATTTCTTCATTTCTTGTACATTATGAATATCTAATAAAAGAAATAAATCATACCAACTATAATTAGAGTTTTCTGGTATACATTTTCTAAAACTATCAACATTTTGTGATTCTGTATATAAAATATATCTTAATATTCCAGCATCATGACAAATACCAAAATTAGGACTATATTTATTATTATATTTTAATAAAACTAAATGATGCATTAATTGTTTTTCATCAATGTCTGGAAAATAAGTTCGAGTAACTTTTAAAATATCATCAAATCCTCTATATTTATTTGGTTCACAATGTATCAGTTTACATTCTTTATCAAAATAAGTAGCATCACCATAACAAACATATCCTGATGTACTTTTAGTTAGAAAAGTTAATAAAAACTCTCTAACTGTAGTTGGAATAGGAAAGTCTACATATAATTTCATAGTTTACTTTTTACTAATTTTTTTATAGCAGTCATTACTGTACCATTACGACTCCAAAGATTCAGATTATATATATCTGTAATACTTAAACAAGGTTTATTCATTAAAATATATTCTTCAGCTTTTTCTTTTGTTGAAAATATATATTTAGAATATTTAAATAAATATTTATGTTCTCCTTCAACTACATACCATTCACAACTTCCAGGTATTTCTTTAGAAAAACCTACAGGATAATATTTATCACCTTCAAATATATCAACACCATCTTCTGTTGTGAATAATGGTTGTTTAAAATGTTCTACAAATTCTAAAATATCTTCACCATCATTAAATCCAACTATTAATAAATTTGATTTTCTACAAATTTGAAAATATTTAATTTTTCCAGTTAAATGCGTATTATCACCAATAGTAAATACTTCACCATCTGATAATCTTTGGACCGAATGTATAACACATCTATTATTTTCTAAATCATTAAGTTGTTGTTTTAATGTATAATTAGTTGATGATTTAATACTTTGATCAGATTGTACATAATAATTATTATTTCTTAATGTATGATAATATGAACATCCGTTACCATATTTAAAACTTAATATCTCATAATCTTTTTCAACAATTTCTTCCCAAAATTCTGGATATTTTGAAGGGTTTAACCAAAGTCCATGATAATAATAATTATCATCTTGATTTTTTTGATTTTTAAGTTGTTCAAGTATATAACCTAATTCAGGACTACCTGGATATTTTTTTATAAGTTTATATTTTTTTTTCATAATTCAATATTTAAAAGTTTTTCTGGTAAATATTGTTCAGGGCAATTAATTATAACTATTTTTTGAGCCCAATCAAGATTATCTACTAAATATGTATTTGATTCTTTAGTTGCTGATATATATTTTATTTGTATAGAAGGTTTTTTAACGGAATTATCAATATTAATTCTAATATCTTTTAAATCGATTTTAACAAATCTATACGTACCATCTACTTTAGCAAACATTTTAACATAATTTTCTGTTGTTGTAGACTGAGAATATCCTCCTATAATAAGAAAATAATATCCTGATGTTGACATATTAGTATTTTCTTTAGTAACTAATTGTCGTAATTCCATTTTACTACTTATATAATGTTTACTTCTCATAGATTCACAAGAAACAAATAATATAGTAAATATTATTAATAATATTAATTTTTTCATTTTAATTATAGTTTAAAAAATATGATGAGAACGAAAACTTATTATACTCACTTTCTGCAGTCTATTATAGACAGTCCGACATATTTATATTATTTAATATATTTTAATTTTTGAAGTAGTTTATAATCTTCTTCAGTACAAGGTCTAAAATATAATTCACCATCTATTTTATGTTGAACTTTCATTTTAACACCTTTTACTGTTTTATAATGAATATATTTACCTGTTAAAGTTCCTAATAAATATTGTACTATAAAATATCTTATTATTTTATATAATATAAATAATATTATTATACTAAGTATAGGTATATAGAATCCCATAATTTATTTTTTTAATATTTCTAGTTTCTGTTGAATCATATCATTCAATACTCTTTTTTCAAAATCTGAATAAATTCCAACCTCTTCATTAACTTCTTGTTCAATAAATTCTTGAACATTAATTACTTCTTGTGTTTTATCACAACTTTGAATAACTTTAGTTAATTCACCAATTGAGTATCTCATGATGTAAAATCATGATATAATATCTGAAATATTTTAATAGCTATAAGTAAAAATCCTATTCCAAATAATTTAACTATAAGTACATGAAATATACTTACTTCATGTTTTTGAGGCGCATCAATACCAAATAATAAGATGATACTTAACATACCCATAAGTGCACCTACAACAAATGTCATAAGTCTCATTGTGTTACGATATTTCTCTAAATTGTTCATAAATTTAATAATTTAAAAATAGCCATATAAATAAATAATAGTATATATTATATTATATATTATATTTCTTTTGTTACTTTTCTTTGTTGTGATTTAAATGTGATTTAAGACATTAAAATATTTTATCTAATATGAGATACCAGAATTTAGTTTTAATGTCTTAAATCTATTTTAAAATCGTTTTTATGATAATATTAACTTAATCTTTCCAAGTAATAATTGGACAACTTTTATTATAAAGATTTTTTATCATATCAATTATAACTTTAAAACCTTTAAATACTGTTATTATTATTAATTTTATTATATTCCACATTTTTCTTGGATATTTCCAATAATCTATCGGTGGTATTTTAATGAAAGTATATTTATTAACAATTTTATGTATTGTTATTATTAAAAATACTAATAATACCATCAAAAATATAAATATAATAGTTGTTAAAATTATCCCTAATGCATTTAAAAATTGTGCAAAAGTAAATAAATGTAATATAATATATATAAAATAACTTACTATTGTAATTGTTAATCCTGTTATTAAATATAAAAATAATTTACCTATCCAACCATATGTAAGATTATCAATAATTTGTTGTTGTTTTTGAGATTTATTATTTAAATATTTTTTATATGTTGTATATTTATCATAAATTTTATTTTCAATATACTCTATATTAGGATGATAATGATCTAAAATTGTTTTTCTGTAATATTTAGATTTATAAAGATTATAATATTCTTTATCAGATAATTTTTCTTGTTGAACTATTAATTTTAGTTGAGCAATATATTCTTGTGTTTTTAACTTATTTTTTTCTGATAGTTTTTTATCGCAATATTGTAAAAATTTAATAAAATATTTACCTGTAATAATTAAAGGTAAAATGAAAAGACTACCAACAAATTGCCAAAAATATGGACACATTGTTTTATATCTATTTACAGGATTTACTCCCCATAACCATGTAAAGAATAATACATGCCATGCATTTTTTTTGAAAGTATACAAATTTGTATCCATTATATTCTTGTTTTTAAAATTTCTATTTCTTTTTTAATTCTTGTAATATCTTTTTCAGTAATTTCAGTTAAACCATTTTTATCACCTATTTGGTTCTTAATTGGTTTTTTACCTAATTTTAATTGTTTTTCAAGCATATCAATAACACGCTCTCTTCTACTTCTTTTTGCTACAGTTCTACTGTAATTTACTCCACTAGATTTTTTCATCTGCTTCTTAGTTTAAATATTAATTAGTTTTAAATAAAAAGGGTGATTTCGTTCACCCTTAAAGACGTTTTAAGCCACAGCTCTAAGCTCTGACCCAAAAAGGTTTATAACTTTTCCAGTTATATTTAATCATTCCCTATTTAATCCCTTATTACTGCAAGGCTTACCAGTCATCCCCATATTCTAATACGGCGAGGAGAGTATTTTATCCCAAGAGAATTAACTTAGTTGGGTACTCTCCAATTTGTGGAGATGGAGGGATTCGAACCCTCGTTTTTACAGCTAAGTATTAACTTAACAGAAATAATATTTTAGCACCCTCTTTCTTATTATGCATCTCCCATAACATATAGTTATCTTAAGGCTGTAATAATAAGAGTAGGGTCACGTAGTTAATTAGCTTTCCTCACCTATTTCTAGGCTTCTAACCATGCTTTTACATCATAGGAAAGCACCCTCGGTTGCGAAAGGTAAATTTATAACTGTTTTACAGTTTAACTACTTGCTGAGAACTCATTTGTGTTGTAGTGAAACAGAGACAACTTCTCACTAAGACCTCTTTGTTTTTCCTTTCTCAAGGGAACAACACAACTAGGATTACTCCATTAATAGATGGAAACATATAACTTAAGTTAAATCTGCATATATTTCTATATCTGCCATTCTTTATTAGCATCCTGTCAATTCAGGATTAGTATCTTTATGTGAATAAGATTGTTTATATGGAACAATTCTTTAATCTGCACCCACTCCCATACAATTTGCATGTGTTAGATTTATTCACAAAGGCTCAATGTTTAATTTAAAGTAGAAAGTAAAGTTAATTTTCTTAGATGTATTGTATCACTCATAATTTATTTTTTCTTTATTTTTTACACATTTTTCACACATTAAAGGTTGATGCAATAGATGTTCAAATACATAAACTATATTTTTACAATTAGTATGTACACAATCTTTTGGAATTAACATGTTATTTCTTATTTTAAGTTTTTTTTAATCCAATCACAAACTGCATCCATCACAACCTCTCTTTCTTCTTGACTAAATTTAGCAGAATTTAATAAGAATTCATCTAATCCTCCTTTTTGATTGCCTATTAATTCTTCCTTAGTATAAAGTTTAGGTTTAACAGGATGTGTAATTACACAGTTGTTTTGGTCTAATACTAATCTTAAATCAGCTTTATCTAATCCACCCCAAGTATTATCATCATCATAATCACACCAATCTTTATACTCCAACAACACTTCATCAATACCCCCTGCTTTTACATATTCTTCTATGAATGATTGAGATATTTGAGGTAATTGTTTATGTAAACCATTTATATTTTCTCCAATAGGAATCTTATCATGAAATGTTAAAGACTTATTAGTAGTTGCTATTATAACACTTTCTTTACCTACATAACTAGCTCCACCACTTGATGTTACTTTACCTGTAAACTTATCAATATAATAGACTTCTTTCCCTTTTACAATCTCTTCATCTGATGTAAAGTATAGATGTTGGTATTTACTATGAATAGAATACTTCCAGAGCCTACTTTCTAATAAAGTATTTCTAGGAGTTCGATACATTAATGGAGCTCCTTTATCTTCTGTGGGTAATCTATGTACCTGTACTAATTTTTTCATACCTTATTTTTAGATTGTTCAAACCATTGTTCTAATGTTAAATCACTTCCAATGTTAAGTGTTTCATTAAGTTTATTTAATAGTACCCACACTTCTTCCTCACTATAACTTCTTTCTTGTTGCCAATTAGCAATTTCTAAAGATGCTTCTTTGAAGTCTTCTTTGTCCATCATATAATCATAATGACCCTCTGCTAATGATGTATTATTTGAATATATTTTAAATATTCTTTCAGCGACTTCTTTAAGTGTTTTTTGTTTGTGTTCTTTTAAAAGTTTATTTAATTTTTTAGCACCGAATATTCTAACTGCTTGTTCTGTTGTTACAAATACAATATTAGATTCTTGTTTAGGTTTATTTAAACATTCTGCTAATTGAGTATTACCTTTATTACAATGGTACTTACAAGCATCGTCACAATGTCCATCAAAATCTCCTATTTTATAAAAATCTTGTGTAGGTTCTTCTTTAAAACATTCATCATGAGTTAATGGATATTTTCTTAAATCCTCTTTTAAAACACTAAAATCTTTATACTTATCATTATCTAAATTAGATGTGGTATATTTAGGTTCTTCTTTTGGAATGATTATTTTCCATCTAAATTTATATTCTTGTGGTTTAAATAAATGTTGTAGTATGTATTTTTCACTTACAACTTCAACAATATCAATAGGTTTACCACTATCATTTGCTTTTGATACAAACCATTCTAAAAATTCATCATCAATAGCTTGTACATCATCTTTGATTAAGTCTGAGTTTGTTGTTAAGATGATTTTTTTATACATTCCCTGAATAGTCTCTTTTGAATTATCTTCTAATTGTTCTTTATCAATTTTAGATAAAAACAAATCTTGGTCAAGAGTCCAATCTCCTTCTTTAATTTCTTCATTAGAAATGATGTAAAGGTGTTGGTTAGTATTAAAATTATTACTTTGCTCAAATTTTATATCTGTAAATGACATTTGATTATTAATATTTTTATATAACCTACTTGGTTTATCTGTTGGTAATATGTGTATATTTTTCATAATTAATGATAATATTTAATAGAACCACAATATTTACAAACTTTATGGTCTAAATTCTTTGGTGTATATCCTTCATAACCAGGACAATATCTAATTGTATAAAGATAATTAGTACCTTCCCAATTTTCTGGAGGAATATAGTTTTTTAATTCCTCTTCTTCTTTTCTTGTCATAATGTCTTTTATTTAATTAAAATAAGTTAATGCATCATTAGGTATGAATTACTCCCTAATATTTATGTGCCATTCATGCTCTGGATAAGTCTTAATATAAGCTACTATAGTTCACTTACTGCTACTATTATCTTTAACTTATTATTTTAAAAACTCTTTGCCCAAATTTCAGTGGGTTTATTTTTAGTTTTACACAGTCAATCATCGTGTGGGTATTTCAACACATTAATATTATTTACAATAAACACAACTGCTGATACAGTTTAAAATAGAGTCACTCTCGCCACATTTTTGTTTATCTTCAATCAAAGAGTTTAGTTTTAAAAAGATAATCAAAAGCTATATAACATCAGCAATTATATTACAATAATTCCTATTTAATGCTTAATTAAATATCCAAATCTTAATTAAAAGAAATATGCTATTTATGATTCATCTTTTATTATTAATATTCAATACAACCAAATGCACATAATATGTTCATACATATACCACCATTTGGACATTGTTTAAAAAGTCTCATTCTTCTTTTGTGTAATTGCTTTTTTAAATTTTTCATCTTATTTAGAATAATATTAGTTTTATTTTATAAAGATTAATGTGCTACAAAATTACATAGTAATCAGGCACTATACACCAGTCATTTCCTTTAATCTTATATTTATATTTATAGTTTTAAACCCTTTTAATTCCTGCTGAACTTATCCGAGTTTCTATATTACTATATACAAGGGTACAGGATTATAAATATAATAAAAATAACATAGGTTACTATCATACTATGTCATACTCAATTTACATAGAACCACAAAGGGCTTGAGATATATATTATAATTAAATTAATGAGATAAACTAATTGATTTCATTTCAACATTTAACATTAGCATTTTATACTTAGCATTGATAAATTTAGTATTAGTATTACAATGTAATTCTCTTAATTTATCATATATTTTATTGTCAATTGATTCCTTAACAATACGTGGTCTTTTAACTATGGTTTCTACTAACATAATAATCTTTTATAATATTTAATTATTCGTGATATTATAACAATAATTAATGGTATAATAAATATTCCCCAACATAATATTATTAGTCCACTTAATAAAATAGATAATGTTGAAATCATAAATATATATTCATTATAATATAAATAATGATTACTATTACAATTATAACTACCTAAAAAAGCTGTAAATAATACTGATTTAGTAAATTTAAATTCTAAGTTTAATATACTTATTGTAAAATGTATTATACCTAAAACTAATCCTATTGTAAAATATAAATCTTGTGTCATGATAAATAAGAGTTAAGTATTAATATTAATATTAATGTTTTTATTATATAAAAAAATATCATTGTTAATATTCCTCCACCTGATCTATCATTAGATACAAGTCTAAATCCCCAATTAAATAAATGTTCAATAATATTATTAATAATAAATAATAATATTATAATGCTAAGTAATGATACTGTTATTGTCATAAGTTTATTTTTTATTACGCATTAATTCAACAAATTCATAAATATTATGTGTAAATGTTTCAGCTAAAGCTTCAAATTTATTCCAAGCCTCATCAGAATAATCTTTATTTTGAATACTATCAATTACTTTTTGTTTAATTAAAGATTCATTTTCTTTAATAGTTTGTTCAACTATTTTAGCACCTAATGATTTAGCTCTACCAGCTCCATAAGAATCAAAATCAAATATTTGATATTCTAAGTGTTTACCTTTAATTAAAGAAATAACTTTTGCAACTAATTCTTGTTCATAATTAGGTACTATTTTATTTATTTCTTCTTTAACAATATGATATGCAAGATTACTTAATAATCTTTTAGCATTTTCTTCTGTTTTGAAATGTTCTCTAATTTGTAATCTTATCTCAGATTCACATATATTTTTTATTTCTTCTTCATCAAGATAATCTATGATATTTATTTCCATAAGTATTATTGTTTAAACTGACCTTTGATGTTATCTCCAGTCAGGTTTATTAAAGTTTAATTAATCCAGCATATTGTAATGCTTCTTTTTTTAATAGAATTCTTTTATCTTTAGTAATTTTATCACTAGTAATATTAAATTCTCGTGTTTTTTTAAAGATATAAGCTCTAAATCTAACCATTTTAGCTTCAAATGCAGTTAATGGTTTTTCATGTTTTACTCTTCTAATTGAAGTATCAGGATGTTTTGCTGAGTTAGGTTTTTTTGGTATACCTACAATAATTTGATAATAGTTTTTCATTTGTTTAAGTTTTATTAAATAATTATTTTAAATAACGTCTTTTGAATTCATTGTAAGATATGTATAATTCACGATATCTCATCTCTTCTTCAAAGATTTCAAGCCATTGTTTATGAGTATAACCTTTATATTTTTTAGTTGGTAAAGGGTATTCTTCTAAATATTTAATGATATTTCTTAAATATCTATCATCTATATTAGATAAGATAACATTACCATTACGGTTATTAACCCATGTAATAATATCTCTAGCTTCAATAAAAGGTATTTCTACTTGTTTAGTAGTTGTTACTGTAATAGTTTTGTAATATTTCATTATCGTGAAATTTATATTGTTAAACCTGACATATATAATGTTTCGTCTTAATTTTCAAAGACTCATCAGAGGTTTTATAAAAAAAGCCATATCGTTATAATATGGCTTTTTGTAATTCTAATTTATTTGTTTTATCTATTATAAGTTATATATTATTATATGTTTTTACATTCGTTTCATAATATTATCCTTTTAAATTAAACAATAGATATTATACTTCACGTATATATCTCGACTTTAGATGTAATTTATACTAAATTATTCAGTACAATATTGACAATTATTCAATTCTTTTTCATTTTGATGTATGATTTTATTAGTATTACAAAACCATTTTTTCTCATAATGTACAAAAATATTATTATTGTTAATATATCCTGGATTCCATTGATTACTTACTGAAATCATAAGATTCCAATTCAAAGTTATTGTCTGTAACAACAACTCCATTGATTACACTTAATTTGTTTTTCATATCGTGATTATTTAATTATTTTAATTTCTTTACCAAGTTCTAATTAAGAACTTTAATAAATTTTCCTTTTAAAGGATGATTAATATTTGTCATATGATTATGTTGTTAGTTAATTATGTTTAATAAAATACTCTCACAAGGTTGCACCTTGACTTCATGAACATTATAGAGATTACTATAATTGCCCTGCAATTGGATGAGAGTATTATTTTACAAATAATTTTCGAGTAATTTGTATTTTACACCTAAAACTATAAAACTTCTTCCATCAAGATTTCATATCATTATAGAGACATTTCGCACTAATATTTAGTATATTACTGTTGTATTCTCAATGATAATGGAATAATTTATATTTTATAGAAACTGGTGCACTCAATATCTTGTGAAGTTATTAAGTTTTTTGTTATATCAATAGTTTCTTTTACTCAAGCTTTTAGAACTCATCTGTCTTATTACTTGAAATCTATTGATAATATGTTTAATAATAGCTATGAAATTAATGAGATATAGCTAATGTTGAGTGTTTAATTTTGATAAAAAGGTGAGAGAGGGGTTAGAGCTACTCACACAACCCTACATAACTCTCTCAACCTTAAAACTTTAACTAACATTACAATTAATCACGACAATAATTGAGTCATAATTATTAGATGATTCATTGTTGTTAGTCACTAACAATAGACATATAGACATATAAAGATATAGACAGGTATTAACCTGTCTATATTATTATGCTTCTACCTCTACTTCTTCACTAACTGCATCAAATTGAAATTGTGTAATATCAACTTTCTGTACAGTTGGTAAGCCTACTTTACTAAATCCTGCATAATCGCCAGATAGTTGTACTGCTAAACTTACTACATTACCTGTTGTAAATGCATCAGGTAATGCTTCTAATGAAGCTTCCCAAAGTGTACCATCTACTATCTTGGTTTTACCATTAGGGTAGGTTACTTCAGCCTTACACCATCTAAAAGGTGTCTTTTTGTCGGCAGTTTCTCTAATTTCAGTACCAATAGATTTTAATACTGCATCAATATGCATCTCTCTGATGCCTGTTACTTCGTTTAGGATTATTTCCATATCGTGATAAGTTGTTAGAATGTTGGATTAAGTTCCAACACCACGGGTATACCCGCAAACTTAAAAAAGAGTGGGGGTTGATGTTAGATTAACCCACTCTCTCATTAAAATTATTTTTTTTTCAAAAAAAAATCCAAAAAAAATTTTTTTCCTAACCAACAAAAGTAACAAAAGTATACATATCTATTATATATAATATATATATACTATTTATTATATTATATGGCTATTTTCTACTTTTATAAAAATAAATACGATTTTTCTTGTATATGTCAGAAATATTTTGTACCTTTGCTAAGTGAACAAAGAAAGTAACAAAGAAATAGATAGTATGGAAGAACAAGAACAGATAGAACCAATTATAGAAGTAATTAAACCAGTTAAGACTATAGTAAGACTTAATGGATATGCTAAAGGAGAAGATAATAAATATTCTTTTAGATGGGCAGATGGAACTGATAAAGTAATTGATGAACCAGAGTTTGTATTTATGACTTATGACTTTATGCAAGCTTTACAACAAGGGGTTGGAGTATACCAACTAAATAGTAATAAGATATTAAGTATTAAGACGAGTACAATATAATGAAAAAGATATGTAATATATGTCATATATATAAAGCAAAGAAAGGTAGTGATAAATGTAAGTCATGCTCTCTTGTTCTAAAATGGATGGTAGATGACATTACAAAGAAATTAAGAATGAAGTATTATGACAAAAATTAAGGATAAAGAATATAAAGCTATTGAAGCTTTTATAGAGCATACTAAAAAAATATTAGTAACTAAACAACAAATTCCTATGAAACTTAAACATAAGACAGGTGGATTAGTAATGGAAATAACAATTGATAGACTAGATGGAAAATAAATATTACACACCAGAAATAGAAGAATTTCATCAAGGATTTGAATATGAGAGATGGATAAATTCAGCATATACTCACGAAAAATATATTAAAGAAACATTTGAATTTATAGATAACGATTATACTTGGAATGATGATATTACAAATATGTTAGCTTGTTCATATAGTGGAGGAGATTCAATTCGTGTTAAACACCTAGACAAAGAAGATATAGAGAGTTTAGGGTTTGATAATATAGACGTGAGATATTTTAAATTAATAACACCAGACAAACTTAGAAGTATAGAAAGAACTGAGATATGGATATCTAAGTTAGGAGACCTTCATTATAAAATAATTAGGTTTGACCATTATAAAAATAGTGGAAGTGAAAGGGTGTTATTCTCAGGAATTATCAAAAACAAATCAGAGTTAAAAGTATTATTAAAACAACTAGGTATAAAATAATGAGTTTTACAAAACATAAGATTACAGTAATTCAAGGAGTACTTGGAGATATGGCAATAGACCAATTAGGATGGTTGCCTCAAGTAGAACAAGATAAATTCTGGGCTAACCACACTAAACATGTAGAGGAATTAAAACGAACTGGAGAGTATTTAAAACCAATAGAGGTTGAGGTGAATATGGAGTATAATGAATTATATGATACACCAGTTAAACCAGTAAAAGGTAATCCTATAGAGTCTTATAGAATGACTTTCTTAGATTTATCAAAAATAAATACGAAATAATTAGGAAATGTCAAATTAATTTTGTATCTTTGTATAAGAAATAATAAATATGGGAAATATAGAAAATGATGTGTTTAATAAATATTTAGAAATTAAACAAGATTTAGTAAACAATTTAAGAGAGATATTTAATAGGCAACACTATTATACTCATAAGTATAGAGGGAATAGATTAACTGATATAAATGTAGCATTGGATTATGGTCCAAAACATGAAAAGATAGTTCAAATATTTGTGAGACATAAAGGTAAATGGATTAGAGATGTCTTATCGTTCTATAATGGAGAATATTATAATAGTAATGTAACAACAAATTTGTATGATGATGAATAAAAAAATAGAGGACTTATTGGATTATAAAGTATTTCCAGTAATAATGAGAGAGAAAGTTAGAATGAAAACTAACAATGGTTTAGTTAATGAAGATGAATTATTAGGATTAAAAAGATTAAATGTTTGTAATGCATTAACATATATAACTAAAGAATTAGTAACCTCAACACAGGATTATCCTAAAGATGGATATTCAACTGTTAATTTAAATATGGACTGTGTTGTAATGAGTCTAGAAGATTTTAAAGAACTTAAAAGATTATTGAATGAGTAATTTTAATAGAACAGGACGAAGAGAACAAATTCGTATTGATAAACGAGATGTTAAGAAAAGAATGAAAGCTGTATATGAGATAATGGATAAGTTAGATACTGTAGCAGGGAATATGTATAAATCAGATGTAGAATATACTGAAGAGAATATTGAAGAACTTGCAAGACCATATACAGATTTAAAGTTAGAAGGGTTAGAGAAATTTCTTCTATTAGGTAAACTACAAACAATGAAAGATAATGAGACCAAAGATAACGCTGAGTAATGTATTATCCTTTATAGAAGGACATTCAAAGGAAGCATATAATAAACTAATAGGATTACCTGCTCATATACAAGAGCAGGTAACTTATAGACACGAGAAGTGTAAAAATGATTGTATGATTGATAACAAATGTAAAGAATGTGGTTGTAATGCAATTGGTAAACACTTTGTAGTTAAATCTTGTAATGATGGAGAAAGATTTCCTGATTTGATGGGAAAAGATGAATGGGAACAATATAAGAAAGAAATGGAAACTGATGAATAATACATATGTAATTGAAAAAGAAAGTATAGTAGAAGTGTTAGAAGATATACAAAGTTTTGAAAATATGATGTCTACTTTTCTAGAAAACCATCCACAGTATTCATATAATATTGACATTAAAGAATCTACAGAATCTAAATGGACTGTAGAACTAAACATAAAGAAAGATGAAGAACCGCAAAACAATACAGTTACTTAAAGAATTAGTAAGGCATCTGGAATATTACAATATGCTTGCACCATTCCCAATATATGGAACTGAATATATAGTTGATGTAAAATTAAAAATTAATGAAATGGAAAATACTAAAACAAACTATGATGACCTACCAGTAGCAGCATGTAAATATTGTAATAGTCTACATATTCAAATAGATGATGTAGAGAATGATGTTTGTATGAGATGTGGTTCAGTAAATGAAATTACTCTATATAAAGATATAGATGAGTATTTAGAACAAACAAAGAAAGATGAGTAATATAAAACAAGCTAATATTAATATACATCTAAAGGAATTATTTATTAGATGGTTAGATATAACTAGTGCATTTCATAACTTGACTAAACAACAAAAACAAGTATTAGGTTTATTCTTATATTATCATTATAAATATCAAAAAGATATTACTAATAATAAGATTTTATGGAAGGTTGTATTTGATTATGATACACGTCAAGAAATAAAGAATGAATTAGGAATTAAGGATGCAGTATTACAAAATATATTAAGTAAATTTAGAAAAGATAAAATTATTAAAGATAATAAGATTGTATCTACATTTATTCCTGCATTAGAACAGAATAGTAATAACTTTAAAATAATATTTAATTTTAATATAATACATGAATAAAATAGATAAGATTAAATTAGATAGAGTTATACATAAAATAGGTCTGAAGTATAATCTACCAGACAGCGTCATTAAAGATATTGTTGATTCACCATACTTATTCACACATGAAAAGTATAAAGAATTAGACTTTAGTAACATTAAAACAGAAGAGGAATTAGGTAAATTAAAAACTAATTTTATATATAGAGCTTTTGGTAGATTATACGTAGGATTTTCCTTAATTAATAGAAGGAACAAACAAAAAGAAAATATTATAAATTTAAATAAAAATAGAATAAATGGAGGAGATAAATAATTTAACACAGGATGAAGTATTAGAATTAATAAAAGATTTTCCTGTAGAACCTTTAAGAAATAAATTAATTATTACTGTTAATGTTGAAAATGCTAATAGTGATTTAATGTTAGGAAATACATCATTTTCTGAAACACAATATGTCGTTGCAGTTGGACAATTTGTAAATGTAATTAAACCTGGACAACGGGTATTATTAGATTTAGAAAAGATGATGGAGTATGTGACATCTGATACAGATTCATATGAAAAAATTGGTAGACTTAAAATTAGACCAATTGAAGTTAATGGTAAAATGTTTGCATTAATAAATGATAGTAATGTAGATGCAATTGATAATCGTAATTAAATAAGAATAAATATGGAGACAAAACAAGCAATGGAAATTATTAGACAAGGTATTAATATAGCATTAGGTGCTGGAGCTTTTAAATCTACACAGGATGTAGCAATAATTCATACCGCGTTAGAAACAATTAATAGATTAGAGGAAGCTTCACGAACTGAAGTAGTATCTGAACCTATTAAGAAGAAAGATAAATAATGAAATTATTTAAAATAGAGAATTGGCAATTGACCCTAGAAGAAGAAGTCTGGGGTCTTTCTGCGTTTAAAAAACTCTTAGAAAGAGATAAGAGTAAAAACAAAGAAAGGGCTAATGCTGAGATGTTATTTATATTTTATTTTTGTGATATTAAGTCAGATTATCTGACAATGAAAGAAGATTTAAGAATACAAGAATTAAAAAAGGATATCCCAGGATTAGGAGATAAATGGGAAGTAGATAATTTAATTAGAGATGCTATTGACTTATATAGAAAATTAAGTCAAACAGTAATTGAAAAATTATATCTACAATCTCTTAAATCAGCATCTGATATAGGTGATTATTTAGAAAATACAGCTGTATTATTAGCTGAGAGAGATAAATATGATAAACCTGTTACTGATATTAGTAAGATTACTATGGCTGTTCAAAAAGTTCCTAAGTTAATGGCTGATTTAAAAGCTGCGTATAAAGAGGTTATAAAAGAACAGCAAGATAATGAAAATAAGAAAAAAGGAAGTAAGAACTTTAATACCTTCGAGAATGGATTCGAGTAAAGAAATTAAAATAGGTAAAGATGTAAGAATTGGATTAAGAGATGGTGTTAATAAATTAGCTAATACTGTATTAACTACATTAGGACCAATGGGTAGCACAGTTATCATTGCAAATGAATTTGGTGATCCTTATATTACTAAAGATGGTGTATCTGTATCTAATTATATAACATTAGCTGATCCTATAGAAAATATAGCAGTAACATTATTAAAACAAGTTGCACAGAATACTGTAGAACAAGCTGGTGATGGTACTACTACCTCATTATGTTTAGCTCAAGCTTTAATTAATAAAGGGTTTGATTTATTAGATGGAAATAAAAGTTATAATGATATTAAAAAGGATTTAGAAGAATTAGAAGAAAAAGTAGTTAAAGAACTAATTAAAAATTCTAAGAAATTAAAGACGACTAATATTATTGATGTGGCTACTATTTCAGCAAATAATGATAAAAGTATTGGTAAATTAATTCAAGAAGCCTATGAACATTCTAATATCGTTAGAGTGGAAGAGGGTAGTAAATCAGAAGATGAATTAATTACTATTAATGGTATGCAATTAGAAACTACTTATTTTGATAAAGCTTTCATTAATAGTAGAGAAAGTCAGTCTATTGAATATGGTAAAATTCCAATAATTCTTATTAATGGGAAATTAGAACGATTAGAAGTAATAGCAGGTCTTTTAAAGCAGTTACAATCAGCTGTAATAGTAGCAGATCACTTTAGTGAACAAGTAGTATCAATTTTAAAAGATAATTACAACCGAGGGGCACTAAATATTGCATTAGTTAAATCTCCTGGGTTTGGACAACACAGGAAAGACTTAATGAATGATTTAGCTATTTATACTAACTCTACTTTACTATTACCTTCTAAAGAATATACAATATTTGAAGGATTCGTAGGTAAAATAGATAGTATATCTGTACAACGTGATAAAACTATTATATCTGTTAATAATACATCAAAAGCTACATCTGAATTATTATCAGATTTAGCAGAAGCTTATTCTTGTATAGAGAAAGGTCATGCAAGAGATTTATTAGATCAAAGGATAACTAATTTAACAGGAAAGATATCTCTTATTAAAGTAGGAGGTAAATCCGAGGTTGAAATGAAAGAACGTAAAGATAGGATAGAAGATGCTGTATTAGCTGTACATTCTGCTTTAGAAGAAGGTATTGTTGAAGGGGGTGGATGTGCTTTGTATAGAATTAATATTGATAATCCTTTTAATAAATGTTTAGGTGCTCCACTACAACAAATTCTATATAATGGAGCTGATTTTAATTATTTAGAGGATGTATTTAAATTAAATATAATTGATCCACTTAAAGTGACTAGATGTGCATTAGAGAATGCTATATCTGTTTCTAAAACAATACTAAGCACTAAAGCAATAGTATTAAATGAACGATTATGGAAATAAAACTTAATAAGTATCAAACACCTCTTAGTGATGAATTAAGAGATTCAGTACCTAAAGAGGTGTGGGATGAGGTATTAGAGTATATTAGTACAGTTAAGTTTATTCAAAATTTAATTGCTCCAGAGGAAGAAAGAGGGTTTATTAAAGATAGACCTGTAATGACATATATTGATGAAACAGGTAATACTGTAGAATATGATGATGGTAGAAAATTAATTGATATTACTAATCCTCATATATTAGAAGATATGGATTTCTTTAGAGAGAAAGCTTTATTCTTTGAAAAGAATGGTAAATATACTAATTTAATACCTAATGGTAATCCTAAATCTGAATATGCTCAATTTTGGAGAGATGAATTATATAAATGGAAACATGGTTTAGTTCGTCCTGATGGTGAGTGGATTCCTGGAGAATTATATTTTTATTGGAATTATTCTCCTATATGGTTAGTAGAAAAGGCAGAAGGAAGTAAAAGTAAAAAAAAAGGTGAACGTGTTAGAAAGTTTCCTAGACCGTGGTCTGGAGATTATCTGTTCTTTCATTATGTTAATGCTGCTAAAGAAAATGGACAACATGGTAAATTATTAAAAACCAGGGGTATTGGATTTAGTTTTAAAGCAGGTGCTTGGAGTCCTAGAAATATGTATGTATATCCTGGGTCTGGTAATCCTAATTTCCATTTAGCATCAGAGAAAGGTTTCTTATCTGGTGATAAAGGTATATGGGGTAAAGTATTAGATACTTTAGACTGGATAGCAGATACTACACCATTACCTCGTATGAGATTGGTAGATGGTAAGAGAGCTATGGAAGTCCAATTAGGTTATGAAGATGAATATGGTACAAGACGTGGTAATTTATCATCTGTATTTGGTATATCTTTAAAAGATAACCCTGATAAAGCACGGGGTATTCGTGGACCACTTATTCATTATGAAGAAGATGGTTTATTTCCTAATCTAGAAAAAGCTTGGAACGTAAATAGAAAAGCAGTAGAGGATGGTGGAATAGCATTTGGTTTTATGCTTGCTGGAGGTACAGGGGGTACAGAAGGAGCTAGTTTTGAAGGATCTGAAAAATTATTTTATAGTCATAATGCTTATAATATTTATGGTATTCCCAATGTATATGATAGAAATACAAATGGGGATACAACATGTGGTTTCTTCTGGGGAGCATATATGAATAGAAATAATTGTTATGATTTAGAAACAGGAGAATCAGATGTTATTAAAGCATTAATTGAAATATGTAAAGATAGATATTTAGTTAAATATAGTTCGTCTGATGCTAGAGCTATTACTCAGAAAAAAGCAGAAGAACCAATAACACCTCAAGAGGCAGTAATGCGTACTGAAGGTACTGTATTTCCTGTAGCTGATTTAAAAGAATATTTAGAAAGTGTTTCAGTTAAACGTGAAAGTTTTTTAGCTGAACACTATGTAGGAGAGTTAGTTTATAATCCAGATAGTAGTTTAAGTTGGAGACCAATAGGTAATAAATATCCTTTACGTGCATATGATACAGGAACAGGAGATAAAACTGGATGTTTAGAAATATTTGAAATGCCACGTAAGAATAGTGAAGGTTTAATTGTTAGAGGTAGATATATAGCAGGAATTGACCCTATTGATGCAGATACTGGGCAATCCTTATTTAGTATTATGGTAATGGATACATTTACTGATAGAATAGTAGCTGAATATTCAGGTAGACCTAAAACAGCTAATGAAGCATATGATATAGCTTTAAGAACATTACAATTTTATAATGCTGAAGCTAACTATGAAAGTAACTTAAAAGGATTATTTAGTTATTTTGATAGAAAGAATGCATTACATTATTTAGCTGATACACCACAGATATTAAAAGATATGGATTTTGTTAAACAAACTAATTTATATGGTAATAGAGCTAAGGGAACACATGCTAATGCACAGATAAATTCTTGGGGTAGATTATTACAAGCTGACTGGATGTTAACTAAAGCACATGGTGATGAAAAAGATGAAAGAAGAAATTTACATAGATTAAGAAGTTTTGCTTATATAGAAGAATGTATTAAGTGGAACTCAGATGGTAACTTCGATAGAGTATCTGCAGGAATTATGTTATTTATATTAAGAGAAGATAGAGTTAAAAGAACTCAGTCAGCTATGAAGAATAATGAGAAACCTGTTAAGTCTTTATCTAATGATCCATTCTTTAACAGAAACTTTGGAAAACCTTCTAATCAAAATATAGATATTTTTAAATAATAGCTATTACGTAATGAACTTAAAAGAGAAGTTTAAAATAAACAATTTGTATTTAACTAATTTATTTAGTATATTTGTAAGTTTAATATAATAATATGGCAAGAATAAATAATTTAACTTTGCCACCACAGCGTCTTGCCTATAGTAGAAAGACTCAAGAGTGGCGGAAAGATAATATAGATTATGCTGATAAACATTCATTTTATCATAATGAATCTGTAAGAAAGAGTCTTAAAAATAAAGTGATTAATCTTAATCTCTATAATGGTATTGTAGATATTAGAGATCTAACTGATGTAGTAAATCCATTTCATATGGATGCATCTTTTATACCTGATAATATTCCACACCATCCTATAGTAGTTCCTAAGATTGATTTATTAGTAGGGGAAGAAATAAAGAGACGTTTTGATTGGAAAGTTATTGTTACTAATCAAGATGCTATTAGTAAGAAAGAAGAAGATAAGAAAAAGGTTCTTATGCAACGTCTTACTGAATATTTAGAAAGTAATTATAGTGATGAAGAATTAGCTTCTAAAATGAAAGAACTTGAAAATTATATGAAATATGATTGGCAAGATTTACGTGAGAAAATGGCTAATCAAATATTACGTCATTACTGGGCTGAACAAGAATTCCAAACTAAATTTAATAATGGTTTTAAAGATGCTTTAATTATGGCTGAGGAAATATATCAAGTTGATATAATTCATTCAGAACCAACATTAGACAAATTAAATCCATTAAAAGTTCATGCAATTAGAAGTGGTAATTCAGATAGAATTGAAGATTCTAGTATTATTATATTAGAAGATCATTGGAGTCCTGGTAAGATTATAGATTATTTTCATGACCAATTAAAACCAGAAGATATTGATTATATTATGGACTATAGTACTACTAAAACTGGTGGTAGTTATAGTGATGATGATAATAATCATGTCTTATTAAGAGATGGAGTAGAAGCTGGACTTGGTGGTAATGCTACTATAGATAGTTTATTTAATATTGCAGAAATTAATGGTCACTATTTTAGTTCTGATTTTACAGATGAAAATGGTAATATGCGTGTATTACGTGTATATTGGAAATCATTAAAGAAGATTAAGAAAGTTAAATATTATAATGAGTTTGGTGAAGAAGAATCTAAAATCATGTCTGAGGATTATATTCCTAATAAAGATATGGGAGAAGAAGAAACTACTTTATGGGTTAGTGAATGGTGGGAAGGAACTAAATTAGGAAAAGAAATTTATATTAATATGCGTCCTAGACCTGTACAATATAATAAGATTTCTAATCCTTCATATTGTCATCCTGGAATTATTGGACAGATTTATAATACCAATCAAGGTAAAGCTGTATCACTATTAGATAGATGTAAAAACTATCAATATTTATATGATGTTTTATGGGATAGATTAAATAAAGCTATTGCCACTAATTATGGTAAAATCTTTGAACTTGATTTAGCTAAAGTACCAGAAAATTGGGAAATAGATAAATGGTTACACTTTGCTGTAGTTAATAAGATTGCAGTTATAGACTCATTTAAAGAAGGTAATCATGGTGCTGCAACTGGTAAGTTGGCAGGTTCTATGAATACTCAAGGTGGGCGTGCTATTGATATGGAAACTGGTAATTATATTCAGCAACATATTCAGTTATTAGAGTTTATTAAAGCTGAGATGGGTGAGATAGCAGGAGTATCTCAACAACGTCAAGGGCAAATATCTAGTAATGAAACTGTAGGTGGTGTAGAGCGTTCAGTTAATCAATCATCTCATATTACAGAGTTTTGGTTTCATACACATGAACAAGTTAAACTAAGAGTTTTAACAGCATTTTTAGAAGCTGCTAAAGTAGCTCTTAAAGGTAACAATAAGAAGGTTCAGTATATATTAGATGATCAGACTATTGAGATGTTAAATATAGAAGGAGAAGAATTTGCTGAAGCAGATTATGGTATGGTATGTACTAGTTCTTCTAAAACTGCTGAATTAGAACAAGCTATTAAACAGTATGCTCAAGCATTCTTACAGAATGGTGGTTCTATGTCAACTATTATGGATATCTACTTTAGTCCTAGTTTATCTGATATGAAGAAAAAATTAGAGATAGCTGAAGAAGCTATTAATGAAAGAAATTCTAAAGCTCAAGATGACCAAAATAAACTAGCACAACAAGCACAACAAGATGCTGTACAATTAGAAGCTAGTAAAATGGAATTAGAAGATAAACTAAATCAACGTGATAATGAAACTAAGATTTATATTGCTGAACTTAATGCAAGTATGAATCAAGAAGAAGTTGTCGATGAGGATGATGATGGTATTGATGATTCAATGGAATTAGAAAAACTATCACTAGATAGAGAGAAACTACAATCTGATAGACTTTTAAAAATAAAAGCTCTAGATAACGATATGAAGAAACATAGTGATAAAATGGTAAGAGAAGATAAGAAAATTGCTGTTTCAAAGAGAAAGAAAACAGTGTAAAATAGCTATTAGGTATTGTCAATAATTTTAACATAATAAAAAAAATTATTGACTTTCCTAATAAAAAATGTTATATTTGTAATTTAATGGGAGAAATATATTATGGAAGGAAATGAAAACAACTTAGGCATGAGTCTATTTGATAATGCCAGCGACTTAGAAATCAATATGGATTTCACTACTGAAGGTCTTCAAGACTTTGAAGATAACTCAGACGACAATCAAGAAGATAATGAAAATCAAGATGGTCTAGATATTACTGGATCAGATGAACAAAATAATCTCGGCGAGGATGAGAATCCAGAGGAAGTAGGCGAGAACGAAGATCATGAAGAAGAGGGTGAGGACTCTGATGAAAATTCTCCCAATATTTATTCTTCCTTTGCATCCGTTCTTAGTGAGCAAGGTTTACTCCCCTCTCTAGATCTTCAAAAAGATAAACCAATTACTAATGTAGAAGAATTAACTTCATCTATTAAATTAGAAATTGAAAATCAAGCTAAAGAATATATTGTTAATAAGATTGGACAAGAAGGATATGATGCTTTAAACAAAGGAATAAGTTTAGCAGAGTATCAACAATATCAAGATAATGTTAATACATTAGAAGGAATTACAGAAGATACATTAGCAGAAGATATTGAATTAAGTAAAAAGATTATATATCAAGATTATCTAAATCAAGGTATAGATGAAAATAGAGCAATGAGACTTCTTAAAAAGTCAATAGATGCTGGAGATGAATCTATTATAGAAGATGCAAGAGAATCTTTAGCTAGTTTAAAAGTTGGAGAAGCAAAAAGACTGCAACAATTAGCTGATGAGAGACAAGCAAGAGCTTTAGCTGAAGCACAAGAACAAGAAAAAATTGACAATGATTTAAAAAATTCTATTTATAATAAAACAGAATTTTTTAAAGGAATCAAAGTTAACAAAACAATACAAGATACAGTATATAATAGTATTACTAAAATAGTTGGAAAGAGTCCTTCTGGGATAATGGAAAATAAGTTAATGAGGGATAGAAGAGAAAACCCAATTGACTTTGATAGTAAACTTTACTATTTATATGAAATGACGAATGGGTTCAAAGATTTATCAAAAATTACTAATAAATCTGAAACAAAAGCAATTTCTAAATTAGAAAGAGATTTAAGAAAAACTAAATTTGAAGATTCAGGAACACCAAGTTATTTAACCGATCCTAATAGTTATGGAGGGATAGGTTCTGAGATTGTATTTTAAACAATAAAATAAATAAAAGTAAGTAAAAATTTAATTAATTAAAATTATGAGTTTAGGAAAGTTTGTAATGACCAAAGGTAAATCCTGGTCAGGTTTGACATTAAAAAACCATATTGGTGCTATTTTTGGTAGTCAACCTCAATTAGTGTCACCTCTTACAACCGTTCTTTTACAAAATTCTGGAATGAAAAACCTAGATACTACTCTCTCGTTATTTCCTGAGAAAGTTCTAGAAACTTCTGATGATTTTGTTTGGAAAGTAGTAGGTAGTGATGAACGTAATATTCCTTTAGTGGAAGCACGTTATAATGGAGCTGTTGTATTAACTGGAGACACTGGTGTAGGTGCAGCTAGAACACACATTGAATTGGTGTTTGGTGAAAAGTACTTTAGTCAAGTACACGTAATTGGTGGTCCACGACCAGATGTATATCAGTTTAGATTAATATCTGAACCTACAGAAGAAGGTGGAAACTATGTTTATCTTGCAGAAGTGTTTGGTGGACAAGAAACATTAGCAGGAGTTCCTGGTGATGAACTATTAGCTGGAAATAGATTTAGTATTGAATCAGCTTACGTTGAGGATGAGTTATCAACTCGAGGTGCTGATATTCAATTTACTTCTCCTTATTTAATGAGAAACTCAGTTTCTACATTACGTATGGAACATAAAGTATCTGGAGCTATGATTGATGTTAAAGTACAACCTGTTTATTTCGCTGGTATTGAAACTAGAGATCCTAACTCAGGAAAAGTACATAAATCAGTTACTTGGATGCAAGAAGTTTACTGGCAATTTGAAAAATCATTATCTAGAATTAAAGCTAGAACATTAATGTTTGGTAAAACAAATAGAGATGAAAATGGTAGATTCCTTAACAAAGGTGCATCTAATATTGAAATTAAAGCTGGTTCTGGAATTAGAGAACAAATGGAAGTATCTAATACTACCGAGTATAATAAGTTCTCAATTAGAATATTAGAAGATTTATTATCTGAATTAGTAGAAGGTAAATTAGATTTCTCAGAACGTAAATTTATGTTACGTACTGGTGAAAGAGGTGCTGCTCAATTTAGTAGAGCTGTCACAGCTGAAGCTTCTGGTTGGTTAAATATTGGATTTGATAATACAGGTACGGGTGCTATTTCTAAAACTTCATCTAAATTCCATGATAATTCATATAAAGCTGGATTCCAATTTACAGAATGGACTGCTCCTAATAACATTCACGTAATGTTAGAAGTAGACCCAATGTATGATGATAAAGTAAGAAATAAAATTCTTCACCCAGATGGTGGTGTAGCTGAATCTTACCGTTATGATATTCTTTATATTGGTTCAATGGAAGAGCCTAATATCCAAAAAATTAAAGTAAGAGGTGACGATGAGTTACGTGGTTACAAAGCTGGTATTAGAGATCCATTTAGTGGACGTAGAGGTGGTATAATGCAACATATGGAAGACTCTGCAATTATGAGTGCTATGTGTGGTACAGGAGCGATGGTTAAAGACCCATCAAGAACTGCAACCTTGAAACCTTCTATTGCTGCATAAGTAATAAAAGTTTATATAAGTTTTTAAGGGTGTACTTCAAACACCCTTTTATTTTATTTTTAATTTAAAGGGAGAAAAATTATGGAAACAAAGGAAGTTACAAAGAAAGAATTTACATTACCTAATGATGTAGTAATTGTTAAATTCGTTAAAAGAAAAATGGGTATGTCAGCTAATGTTGATGAGAATCACGTTATATCTGGAGGGATGTTAACAGGTTCTAAGAGAAAATTCTGTGCTCCATTACAAAGAAATGGTTCTGTTGCTAATATATTAACACCAGAAGAAAAAGAATATTTAGAAAGAGTTACAAATTTAAATTTATCAGTATATGGTGATTTTTGGACATCTTTCTTTGTATCATTATATAAAGATGATGCTAATAATAGATTTGATATGAGTAATCCTATGGATTATATTTCAATTAGAATATTAGAATCTTTAAAAAATGATATAGCACCAACTTGGAATGACCGTAATAAAAAACAAACATATCAGTTTGTAATTACACGTACTGACGAAGAGTTTAAAGAGAAAAAAGTTAAACTTGATACTAAGAAACAGGCATTCAAATTATATGGTAAAATTGAAGATGATAGAGATAAACTTATTGGTATTCTTAAATTATTAACTAATCAACCTATTTCAGCAGATTCTAAATTAGACTGGATACAAGGTAAAGTTGAAGAATATTTAGATAAAATGCCATCATCATTTTTATCAATTATAGAAGATAAATCTTTTGATACTAAAGTATTAATTCATAAAGGAATTGATAGTGGTTTAGTTATTAGAAGTGGTAATAAGTATTCAACTATTGATGGATTAGATTTATGTGAAAATGGAGAAGTAGCATCATTTGATAATGCTGTAAAATATTTAGATAATCCTAAAAATCAAGAAGTACGTTTATTAATAGAAGCTAGAATAGATAATTCTAAATAATATATGACAACGACAGAATTTTCAAACGAGTTTGATATCCTCTATAATAGTATAGCTACTAATGCCGCACCTAATATAGATTTATATGAGAAATCAGTTTATCTAACTAAGGCTCAATTAGAATTAGTTAAAAACTATTTTAATCCATTAGGTAATAAATATCAGAGTGGATTTGAAAATTCATCTAAAAGAAGAGATGATTTAAAGGAACTTATAAAAAATCATAAAAGTACCATTATATTAACCTCTTCAGATAATATATCAAGCTCATCTAAATTTTTTAAAATACCTAATGATACCTTTCTTATTATACAAGAGCAAGTTAAAGTAAATGATACCACCTCTTGTGCTAATGGAAAGTATTTAAAAGTAATACCAAAAACATATGATGAATATAATACTCAAGTAAATAATCCATTCAAAAATCCTAATGATAAAATTGCATGGAGACTTGATTATTATACACAGCAAGCAGGTAATAAAAATGTGGAATTAATTTCTAAGTATAATATTTCTGAATATAAACTTAGATATATTGCATATCCATCACCTATAATACTAA
>Ga0209002_10000011_pt1 | contig 90367 bp, 135 predicted proteins | sample Rifsed16ft2_FD_184010 | JGI IMG/M metagenome (GOLD analysis project Ga0209002, IMG submission 184010) | Soil microbial communities from Rifle, Colorado, USA - sediment 16ft 2 (version 2) | ecosystem: Environmental > Terrestrial > Deep subsurface > Rock core/Sediment | place: Rifle, Colorado...
TTGCCGTACACGGCCTCCATCGCGGCCTCGTAGACGTAGTGTTCGAAATCCTCGTCCTCGTACTGCTCCCTAACGGCTTCCTCGATGCCCTCGATGACCGTTTTACGGAGTTCCGTGAAATCCGGGCGTTCCAGGGGCTTCGGAGGCTGTTTTCCAGCGTTTTCACGCGTTTCCAGCTCCTTTTTCAAGGTCTCGGTGGACACGTCGGAGAGGCCTTTTTCGACCATGCAACCAGGTAACCGCGGGAAACTATGTGAACTTATCGGACATGCAGGAAGTCCTCGAGCGTAATGCGCGGCGGCGTTGAGTATCCTGTTTTCCACCAAGGAAGCGGTTCGAGATGTGTGAACGGTACACGGTACGCGGCTCGCCCATCATTCCCCTGTTCGTCGGCGAACGTCCCACACCTAACTACCTGCTCGGCAGACACCCATCCGCAGACCTCCATGAGATCCTCCTCGATGCGACGTACCGCTACGAAGTATTTCCCGCCCACCTGATTGACATTCACGAAGATCAGATCGGATGTGGCTTTGGGTCGTGTCTTGACATCGATGGATATCCCGCTGTCCTTCAGGTAGAAGTCGTGGTGCGCGGCCTCGGGATTCCATGGATTGCGGTTCGTCCAGTCGTTTCGTATTCCGTGTGTCAAGAGATCCCGCGCGAAGGCGACCTCCCCCCTATATCCGAGTGCGCGACTCCATGGGTACACGGATGTTCGATCATCAGATCGTGAGGACATCCGTTCTGATTGCGCGCGTGCGATCGTGTCGACATGCCGCATCTCAGCTCGTGTTAATCTGTATCGTCTCGTGTTTACGAGGTAGCCCGTGGCAACTACTTGAGCCTATCGTAGAACTCCGGGATCCAGTCCGGCGCGTCGACGACCGCGATCCGCGTCGGCATCATCAGGCGGATCGGATTTCCAACCCCCGTCCGAACCATTCCGGTACGGGGGGTTCCGGGGAAAAAATTTAGACCGGTTTCTCAGGAAACGGATCTCAGCCAAGTAGCGACGCGTTCGAGTTCTTCAAGCGACGCGTCGTTCTTGATTGAGTTGCATCGCTGGCATATGATCGCGACGTTTCCAGACACGTAGCCGAGTTTGGGGATCAAACGGTCAAGGGAGGCCCTCCGCCTCACGTTACTTGCCGACTCTCCGAGCGTAACGTCAAATTCCACTCCACAGACCGGGCATCCTCGCTTCAGGAGTCGATAGATGTGATCCGGCCTCACTAAGTCTGGGTCTATCGGCGTTCCATGTCTCCGCGCCCTAGCGCGGACATTGCCGGAGAGGAGCATCGCGCGGAGCATGTATGGATCCGATTTCGACAGAGCCGCGTATGACTTCAACCTCTTCTCTTTGACTCTCTCACGGTGACCTTCCACCGCGCGCACGATGCAGCCACGGCAACGATGTCCGTAGGACCCGATTCGATTTCCCGCAGGAACCTTTTTTTGTTCACTCCTCCTAAGTTTCCGTTTCTCAACCCTTGAAATGGCGAAGTTGTCGTCTGTGTACGGTCGTACCTTTCCGCACTCGTAGCAGCGTCGCATCCCGGCAGGCACATCAGCGTCTAAGAATTTGACTGCATGCTGGGATGCCCGGCCTACAGAGAAGGCATGGACGGCCATGAGAAGGCCGAGTGCCTCACGGAATGCGAGAGGTCTCTCGAGTATAGTCTCGACGCCTAGTAGGAAGGATTTGTGGATTTCGTCGGATGTTCTCCTGTACGCAACCTCTCTAAATCTTGCCTTGTTCGTCCTCTCCCTGTAGTCCCTTCGTTCATCCGGTGTCATGCGGGCAAAGAACCCACGAGCCCATTCGGCGTGGACCCTGAGCCTCTGCGTACGCTCCGTAGGCGTTTCTGCCGCAACCCTCGCGAGTCTCGTCGCTCTTTCCCGTCCGCGAATCCGTTCGTATCGGACAGGATCGGATTTCAGCCGCTCCTCGTATCTTCTGTTCGAGGTTCGCGTCATGTCCCGGTGTTTCCGTTGACGCGCTTGAAATTCCGAGTCCGTCTCTCCGGATCTCTGGGTTATCGGTCGTGGCATGTCATGCTGTAGTGTGTGGCAACTATGTTTACCTTCCGTCTCCCGCGGCTGTAGCGCCGGAAAAATTTCGTCTGGAACCTAACTCCTGCACCGACGGGGGGGCGCCCCGAGGGAGTCGGGAGGGTCGGTCATACCGGCCCGCGGCCGCGGTCATACCGGGCCGCCGCACGTAGATACCGACACTATCCCGGCCCGGCGCCCGGCCCGCGCGACGCGTCGCGGCCCGGTCATACCGACGCCATCGGGCCGGTCATACCGCCGCACGTCGCACGTTCAGGGGCCGGTCCGTACGTACGCGTCTAACGTTGCTCACCTCTCGCGACGGCGCCCGGTAGGCCGGCGACCGTCGCGCGGCCCGTGCCAGGGGCGAGTTTTTCTCCTTCGCGGGAGACGTTATCTCCCGCCAGGGAGAAGATACTTTATGTCTGGTCATACCTTACCGTTGCCTAGGTGCGACGCATGGAAACGGAAACGGAAACGGAAGGGTGCGAAGGGTGTGCGCGCGGCCCGTGCTGCGTGGCTCTCATGCCCGATGAAGAATGCCCGTGCGGGTGCGGGTGCTGGGGTGGCCCGGATGGCTAGGGACTGCGACATGTGCGACGGGCTAGGGGTCTTGGCGGACATGTGCGACGTGACGGAAACGGAACCGTGCCGGTACTGCAAGGGGACCGGGATAGCTCTGTTCCGGTTCGACGGGCCGCGCGTGACGCCGCGGTTAATCGACTTGAACCGTGGGACGTGGGACGCATGAGCCGGGACGTGTCCTACGCGGTACGCGTGCGCGTGGAGGCCTGGGCACGAGCGACGGGTGCAAGCCCGGATGACGTGATGGGAAGGCTCCTAGATGGGCCCGTGCGCGACTATGACGGTGTGGACGACTATTTCCGGGACTTGGCTCGGTACGTGCCGGAGGCGGCCGAGATTCGCGATTGGTGGGACCGGGCGCACGCGACGGCCGCGACGGTCGAATCGGACGCGGCCGAGCTAGACGCGTACAACCGGCCGCCGGAGAACCGGGACAACGTGCGGCGGGCCGGGGACGTATGGGTCGTGCGGCTCTCGCCGGAGGAGGCGCACACCTTCGAAGCGATGCGGCGTCTCACGCCCTACAACCGGTCCGAGATGATTCGGGCCGGGCTGGCGATCCTGGCGCGCGAGCTGGGGAAGCATGACCCGCGCGCGGAAGTCGTGGGGGAGCGCGAGGGGGTTGGCGCATGAGGTGCGTGCGGTGCGGCGGCGCCCTGATGCCGGACGGGGACAAGTGGGTACACGACGCGGACGGCCCGGCGTCTCACTTTCCCGACCCCATCCCCGACGCGTACTACGAAACGGCGCGGCGCCGCTATCCCCGGTTGTGCCCCAACTGTGACCGGCCGCGGGTGCGCGGCGAGCCGTGCGTGTGTGGGGTGCCCTGATGACGCAGCGGAGCCTAGACGGCACGGTCATACCGGACGAGGCCCGCGCGGCCGTGCGCTTGGACGTGTGCGCGCCGGGACGGCACGACTGGAAGGCCACGGCCGACGGCGCCCTGCGGTGCCGGGTGTGTCGGATCAAGCTTCCGGGCGGGACGGACTGGGCCGCCATGGCGTGGTACGAGGACGCGGTTCGGCCGCGCGCGAAGGACGCGCGTAAGGCCTTCTGGAAGGAGGCCGGACGATGACGCGAACCTGCCCGGCTTGCGGTAAGCGCGTGCCGGAACCGCTGCGCGACCGGCATCTGACGCCAAGCGCGCACGGTACGAGGCGGCGGCTGTGGTGTTACGGCTTGAGCGAGAAGGCCCGAGCGGCGGAGCCGTGCCCCATGTGCGACGAACCGATGACCGTAACCGGTACGAACGTCGTTCTCGGCGGCGTTGAAGTCGGCACCACGTGGGCATGCCGGAATCCGAAGTGCCTCACGCGGACGATGGAGGCCGGGCGATGAGGCCGCCCCTGCGCGTGCGCGACGTGTCCGATGGATACGTGCCCCTCGTCTCGGATGGCCCGGACTGCCCGCGGTGCCGGTTGCCGTGGGCGCTGCATCCGACGCGGGACGGGGAACCGTGGTGCCGGGACTTCTACGCGCGCGGCGCATCCGTACCGGCGTGGGCGCGCGGGTTGGTGACGCGATGAGTCACACGCACGGAAGCGCGCGCCGGATTGCGTGGGACGAGGCGACGCAGCGGACGCTTTGGGACTTCTGGACGCGCGACGCGAACGGCGCGCGCGGCCCGCTGATGAGGCCCGAGGGGAACGGGCCGAAACCGCTATCAAGCGGTCCGGGGATATCCCCCGAAGGTGTGACATGAGCGACACGAACGGAACGGCCTTTGACCGGTACGTGACCGTCCGCCAAGACGGCGGCCGGCTCTCGGTCGAGGGACCCGCGGCCTGGGTTGCAAGGCTGGACATGCGAGACGTTGAGCGGCGCGCGGCTCTCCTGATGTCGGCGAGCCCGCACCCCATCCCGCCGGAGCAAGCGGCGATCTTGGCGCTTCGGCTCGACTTCGCGGCGTGGCTCGGCCTGATGAGCCTCGGCCGCGGGATGGTGCCGGGGACGCTGGCGGACGGGGTGACGGCATGACCGGAACGGTGCGCGTGTCCGTGGACGTGAGCGAGAAGGTGTACGTGTACCGACTCGCGGTACGTGGGATGCCCGACCAAGATAGCTTGGAGGTGTACGCCGATGCCTGAACGGGCCGGACACGGCATCGTCCCGCGGGACCCGACGGACTACTACGCCACGCCGCCGGACTTGGCTCGGCTCATTTGCCTAGCCGTCCGGCGCGACTTCCGGACGCCGGACCGTGCGGCGATCCTGGAGCCGGGATGCGGCGCGGGCTCGTTCCTCGACGCCATCCGGCGGACGTGGCCTCAAGCCGACGTACAGGGCGTCGAGGTCCACGAGGACCTAGCCGAGTACGCGCGGGGCCGAGGCTTCTCCGTCGAGCTGGCGGACATCCTGCACACGCCGCTAGGGCGGTACGACGCCATCATCGGGAACCCGCCGTTCCGGTACGCGGACGACTTCATCCCGCTGCTGTTACGGCACCTGAAACCGGGCGGCGTCCTGGCGCTGTTCCTGCGCCTGAATTACCTGTCGGGCCGGGAACGGTACGGGGGCCTGTGGTCCGAGCGGCCGCCGGCCCTCATCTACGCGCTGCCCGCGCGGCCGGGATTCACGCCGGACGGCAAGACGGACGCGACGGACTACTGCGTCGTGGTGTGGCAGGAAGGCTACACGGGGCCAACGGGCTTCGCGTGGCTCGATAACCGCGGTATCCGGAACCGATGGGACGGGAGCGAACCGTATCCCGACCCGCGGAAGTCGCCGATGCCGGCGCACGCGGAGATCAACGGGCGGGTGACGCTGAGCGAGTGGGAGAACGACACGCGAAAGGAACGGGTGAGGCCATGACCGCGACTCCGGAAAGTTTGGGATGGACGGTCATCTTGGACGTGCGCGGTGGCATGATGATAGCGCCGACGTTCCACGGGGACGACCGAGAGGCCGCCATCGCGCAAGCGGAATCGTGGGCCGCGTCGGAAGGCTTGGAAGTGCTGGGCGTGCGCGAGGTTACGCGCGTCGCGTCCCGCGGCTTGGATAAGAGGGTGTAGCTCGTGGCCCAGATCGACAAGCGCGTACATCGCGTACCGTGCCCGACATGCGGCGCGCCCATCGGTCGAGTGTGCAAACGTCCGTCGCAACATGCCGCCTGGGCGCCGCACGCGCCGCGGGTCGAAGCCGCGCGGGATGCCGGACTCCTGAACGATGCACCCCCGCCGCCTCGACATGGGCATTACCCGATGTGCGAGACATGCGGCCTTCCCGACAGCGGACGCGGCGAGCCGCCGACATGCGAAGGGTGCTTCTTGGAACACGCGCGACACGATATAGCCCTGACCGGACCGGGCGAGCTGTACGCGCCGATCCTCGCGTATGCGTACGAGGAGAACGACGCCCGCGCCTTCTTGTCAGAGGCAGAGCTTTGCGCCGTCGGAGATCACCCGTTGGTCCTGTTCTTCGACGAACGGACCGGCGAGCCGCGCCCCGACGGGAAAGGGGAATGCCAAGCGTGCCACCGGACGGTGAACGCATGACCGGATGCCATCTATGCGGCGAGGACAATCCGCCGTTTGACGCCGGGACATGCCGACGCTGCGGTTCCGAGGACGTGCCGATCTGCGCGAAGTGCCGCGCGTTCGGATGGCTCGGAGGTTGCTCGCCGTCGTACGTTTGGCAGCGACAGATGACCCTCGACGATGCGGCCGCGCACGTCAAACGGGACGAACGGGAACGTTCCGGCTTGTCGGCGACGATCCCGCCGGACGAGCCGGACACGGGCCCGCCGGAGCATCAAGACGCAGGCGCGGACGAGTACCGGGAGTGGGACATGAAGGACGAGGACTACCGCATCGCCAGCACGCGGCCGCCCTGGCCCGATTCCGAGACCGAGCCGCCGAATCCGACCGACAATCCGACGGAGGGGTTCGACTACGACGCGGCGGACGAGGCGATTCGGGACGACTTCGCGGACGACGCCGAGAGGGACGTGCTGATGGGATGGGATATGTTCGCCGACGACGATGACCTAGAAGTATTGGACGGATGGCGCAGGAAAGCCCGCTGACGATGGCTCGTAGGCCGACGAGCCGAAACCGCGGACGCGCGCCGCGGTCCGGGCAATGGCCCGAGTGAAACCATGAGCGACAGCAATGGAAACGGAAAGGAAGGCGTGAGCTTGAAGGAGAACGAAACGGTGTGGGTGTTCGTGGACGTGAACGACGGGATCATCCAGGCCGTGCACCCGTACCGCCGACATAAGGACGCCATCGCTGCGATGCGAAAGGCGATGGACGAGTACGACAAGCCATTCCACGGGGCGGGCGGACGGGACCCGCGCGAGAACGGCGACTGGTCCGGGGAATCGTATTCCTCGGGCGACGGCGATACGGACCTTTACGTGTGGTCGTCCCGGTTGGAGTGAAGGGCGAAAGAACCAAGTATCGAGGTGGTATTACCAGAAGGCAACGGTGGCAACATGAGCGACGCAACCGAGACAACGGAACGGAAGAGTGTGTACGTCGTGACGTACGAGGAAGGGGGCATCCTTCAATCGACGGAGGCCTTCGCCACGTACGACGCGGCGCTGGAATACGTGCGAACGTGCATGAAGGACGAGAACCCGACGGATTGGACGAGCGAGACGGGCGACGAATACCCGGAGCAGGTGTGGTCGTGGTACGAGTACGCGAGCGACGACGGCGCGCACTACGTGATCCACGAGCTGGAACCGCTGGCGAAGTGGGAACCGCCAGCGCCCGATACACATCCGAAGATGCAGCCGTCGCCGGCGTTCTTGACGGCGTTGAGCGACCACAGCGGAGACTTGACGGGCACCGTCGGCGATGTGTTTTTTTACCAGACCGAACCGCACGGAGCGCACGTCGTCCGGGAAATCGAAGGCGACGTGAGCGGCGTGCCGTTCAAGAACCGCCTTTTCGAGGTTCGGGAGGGCGTCACGGACGCGATCCCCGTGACCTTCACGGGCGAGGAACTAGAAAGCCTCGCGCGTATCACGGCGACGCTGCGCGGGGACGACTTCGCGCCGTTCGGCCGCGAACCGAAGGACTTCGTACGGGCGGACGGAGCCGCACACATCGACGAATCGTTCTTGCGGAGCCTTCGTAGTTTTCTCGTCGACGTGAAGGCACGGTTCCCGCCCGAGGCGGGTGTCGCCATCGTGGCGGCCGAGAACATCGAGGACATCGATTCCGTCCTCGAGGACGCGAGGGGGAACGAGGCATGATTCCCGACCCGCGCGTCATGGCGTGCATGTTCCCGACGCCGCCCGAACCTGGGACCATCATCGAGTACCCGTTCCGGAGCGGCAAGCCGTTTCGGGTCCTCGACGACGGCACGCTGGAGCCGGTGACGATCCCCAAGCGTTACCGGCCCAAGAACACACACCGCTACCCGGCGAAGAAAGGCCGGAGGAAGGCGAGCGCATGAGCGGATGCGACGCGAGGCTTGGTCCGCTGGAGTGCGATAAGGTACTTGGGCATCGCGGTCAGCATCACACGCAAGGACCGGGATTCAAGGCGGTATGGACGGCGAAGGGTTCCGCCGCGCACCGTTTCGACACCCAGCGGTGCCCGTACTGCAACTGCGTCCTAGCGTTGGACGACCGCGCACGCCCGATCCCGCACGACCACATCGACGATACGCCATCGTCGCTAGAGGACCGTCCGCGCGCGGACTACTGAGGCATCGGCATGTCCGAGTGGACGAACCTCGACGACTTCGACGGGGACCGCCCGCGCGGGCCTCGTTGGCGCGGCCTTGACACCCCGGACCCGGAGACGCGCACGACGCACCTCGCCGCGTTCGACGGGCAAGAACCCGCGCCGGGCGTGCCGATGCCCGACATGCCGGGCGCCGAGATACCGGATGCGCGTTACCCGCGCGTCCCCATTCCCCTTTCGCCGCCGGACTTGAGGCCGTATCAGATGGACGCGCGGGACGTCTTCATGGACCGGCGGAAGGGTGTTCTCCTGATGGCGACCGGATCAGGCAAGACGATTGTGGCCCTCCACGCCATCCGGAACCTGGGCGTGCATACCCTCGTCGTGGTGCCGACCATCGAGCTTGCGTACCAATGGGTCCGTGTATTCCGGAAGTACGGCGTCCGCGCCGGGATCTGGTACGGGGAGGAGAAGGACGTGCGCACGGTGACGGTCATCGTTTACAATTCCGCGGTCCTGCTCCACGACGACGCCGAATCCAAACGGTTCTTCGACCGCTGGGGCCTCGTTGTGTTCGACGAGATACATCGGCTAGGCGGGCAGGAGTTCGGCAAGCTGTGCGCCCTGGCGAACGACGGGCGCGCGATCTTGGGCCTGACGGCATCCCTGCGCGAGGGGTCCATCGAGCACGCGCGCATCCTCTCGGTCATCCCCATCATCTACCGGTTCGGCGTGGCGGACGCGCTGGCGGTCGAGGCCGTCGCGCCTATCGAGGTCCATCCCCGCGCCGCGACGATGAACGGCGAGGAGTCGGCGCGCTACGAGGACCTGTCGACACGCATCAAGAACGGCATGCGTAAGCTCGGTTCGCACGACATCACCTCCGTGGCTCGCATGGCGAAGGGCGGGGGCTTCGAGGGCAACGTCGCCCGCTCGATCCTCTCCGCCATCTCATCCCGGAAGATGCTCATGGCGCATATCGCGGACAAGATGCCGAAGGCCCTGGAGATCATCCGTGAGCATGAGGGCGAGCGCGTCCTCTTGTTCTCCGAGGCCATCGCCGCCATCGAGAACCTCGACCGGTTCCTGAAGGACGCGGGCGTGCGGACGGCCGTGTACCACAGCGAGCTGCCCGTGCCGATCCGCCGCAAGACGCTCGAGGACTGGGGGACATCCTTCGACGTGCTCCTTTCGGTGCGCGCGCTGGACGAGGGCATCGACGTGCCCGAGGTGTCCGTCGGGCTCATCATCGCGTCCGGGCGATCGGAGCGGCAACTGATACAACGGATAGGTCGCATCCTGCGTCCCCTCCCGAACAAGGTCGCGAACATCTACGTCCTGTACGTCCCGTCGACCATCGAGGATAAAGTCTTTGCCGGGGTTCGCGATATCGTGACGCGCATGTCATCCGGCGAGAGGCTCGACTCGTCGAGCGCGAGGATTCACGAGTTGGGGTGATCTGGAACGATAAAATCGGCTATCTTTGTTCCGTCGCCCGGTACGAGTCCGGGCCTGATGAGCTAGGAGCGAAACGGACATGGACGAACACACGAACACGGAAGAAGGCGTGAGCAGGCGGAACGTCCCGCAGGAGTGCATCGACTACTGCCGGGCGAACGGCCTCAAGAACGGAACGGAGATCGAGGACTTGTCGTCCCTCGTTGGAAGGCGGGTCCGGGCGCTAACGGAGTTCCCGGGAATCCCGAAGGGCACCGATGGCGTCGTGGACGAGCACTACCGGATTGGCGGGAATCACGAAGGCGTGATGGTACGATGGGGTCCGCCAGTCCAGCCATGGGACAGGACACGCGGGGCCCTGCGTGACGGATTCGGTCGGGACTCCGAGTTCGACGAACTCGTGTACCTCGCGGTGGTGGACGGATGAACGACGACATCCCGCCGACGCCGAAGCCCGCCGTCATCTTGGACTCGATGCGAGCCGAACTCATCCGTATGCGGAAGGTCGTCGAGGAGGCCGACAAGCTTCGGCCGAAGATCAAGCGGGCGGAGAGGTTCATCAAGAACTTCGCCGAGACGTGGAGCCTCCCGGTCCCGGAGGAGACGCGCATCGTCGTGCCGACGAAGCCCAAGCCCGTCGGCATCCGCGTCGATGACCCGGACCTAGAGTGCCCGAAGTGCCCGTTCGAGGCCGCCGGTCCGACGGGACTCGCATCGCACACCCGGCTCCAGCACGGCATCGACTTCGCCGAGGTGCGTCGGCTGCAAGCGGCGAGGCGCACGGAGGGCATGGCATGAACGGAGACGAGAGTCCGAAGAGATGGGTCATCGAAGGACGCGCGGCCCGTCGATGGGTTCGTGACGCGTCGGACACCGTCGATGGCGGGCACTATGAACGATTCGTGGTGGACGCCTCGGGAGAATGCTATGACCTGCCGACCCACATCCCTCCGGGAACTCCGGTCCGAATCACGGTCGAGGTGATCCGATGATCCACATGCGCTGGCTGCCGAAGCGCGAGGACGGCATCCTTGTGCACGTCGAACAGCACGCCTACGGGCAATGGGTAGAGGTGCGCGAGGACGGCACTATCGAGCTATACGGGTACTCGCGCGGTGCGCGGAACCCGGCGGACGTCGTCGGGAAGGTCCAGGTCGCCGCGGGCGAACGCTGGGGCACGACGTTCATCGAGGTGGTATAGATGGCGCGAGAACCGAAGGCTCTGCGCACGGTCGAGGCACCGCGGGACTTCGCGGATCTCCGCGGATGGAAGGTGCCGAAGGGCACGACGCTCCACGTGATGAAGACGGGACCGCTCCATCCATCGGGAGACTATCGCGTCCTCGTCGTGCGCGTCGACAACGGCACGGGCATCCTGTCCCTCATGCCGGAGACGGTCATCCGCGACAGCGACCTCCGGGGGGCGTCCACATGAGCGTCACGGACCTCATGCCGGAGACGGTGTACGGAGCGTCGCGCACGCCCGCCAGACGCCCGCCGAAGACCCCGCCCGACCGCTGGTATGTGGCCCTGTGGTGGGGACGCCGCCGCGGCCGTCGCGACGACGACCGCGAGAAGGAGTTGCTCGCCGAGGCCGAGGCCACGGGACGCAAGGAGCTTGAGAAGACGCTCGATGTGATGCTCCCGAAGTGCAACGACGATCCGGACTACTACGTCGTCATCCGACGTAGCCGGCTCCTTCGCACGGGCGCGGGCCTCGTCGAAATCCGGCCTGAACTCCCGCCCGAGGTCATCATGGAGGAGGATTAGATATGGGCGTGAAACTGGACATCCGCCACGGCGCGCCGGTCAAGGTGCGCCTCGATGGCGAATGGTTCCCCGGCGTCGTCGTCGAGAACGTCATGGACAACGACCGCCTCATCGTCGTCCGGACGGAGGCGCGGGCGCATGACGGACCGTTCCTCGAGGGGCATGGCGTGACAGTCGGGCACCGATCCGACGACATCCATACGCGGCAGCATGTCCTTCGTGACGCATTCCTCGGGGTCGCGACGACGTTGCTCATCGCTGCGGGAACGATGGCCGCAATCGGACGGCCGGACTTCGTCGCGCCGGAGCACATCTACGCTTGGACGGCATTCGTCCTGTTCTGGGCCGCGATGATAGGCTTCGGGTCCGGGGCGTTCTTGTCGACGGTCGCATATATGCGAGAGGAGGAGGCGTCGAATGGCGCGTAAGCCGACGCACGGGGATTGCGTCAAGATCATCATGCACTTCCATGACTTGGGGGATGCCCGAGGAACCTACAACGCAGCGTCCATCGACGAAAAGAGCATGTGGAGGATCGAACTCCGGAGGTGCGACGAATGACACGCAAGCCCATGCACCGCTGCACGCGATGCGGACGGCGCGGGAGGATTCACGTGCGGATCTCAGGACACGTGCATACCCGATGGTTCTGTTCGACAGGTTGCATCCGCGGTTACGTCACCGCGAACCCCGGTAGGAGGTTGACGCGCATATGACCGCGCGCAGCGTGGCGGCCGTGGACCTGTTCGCTGGCGGGGGCGGCCTGTCGAGCGGCCTCGCCCTCGCATGCCAGGACCTGGGCATCGCAAGGAAGCGCATCCGGCTCGTGGCGATCAACCATTGGGCCATCGCCGTCGAGACGCACAAGCGGAATCATCCGTGGGCAGAGCACCTGTGCGCGTCCGTCGAGGGGCTCGATCCGACGGTCGTCGTGCCCTCCGGACGGTTGGACCTCGTCGTAGCGGGGCCGGAATGCACCCATTTTTCCGTGGCCCGCGGAGGCATGCCGAAGCAAGACCAGAAGCGGGCGAGTCCGTGGTTCATCCTGCCGTGGCTCTCTCGCCTGTACGTGAAGGCGGTCCTCATCGAGAACGTATCCGAGTTTCAATCGTGGGGACCGCTCGGCGCCGACGGGCAGCCCCTCAAGCGATACAAAGGCGAGACGTTCAAGGCGTTCATCCACGCGCTGCAAGGCCACGGCTACACGGTGTCGTACCGCGTGCTCAACGCCGCGGATTATGGGGATGCGACGTCCCGTAAACGCCTGTTCATCATCGGGCGACGCGGGAGCCAGCTTGTGGACTGGCCCAGACCGACGCACAGCCGCGGCGGGAAGGCGAAGGGCACGAAACGTTGGCGGGCCGCGCGGGAGATTATTGACTGGTCTATTGAGGGCAAGTCGATCTTCGACCGGAAGAAGCCACTCGCGCCCGCGACGATGCGCCGCATCCTGGCCGGCCTCGAGAAGTTCGGCGGTCCAGAACTCAAGCCGTTCCTCGTCGTCCTGACGCACGGCGTACGGACCGCGTCCTTGGAGGACCCGTTGCCAACGGTCACCGGAGAGCACCGAGGGGAGATGGGCATCGCGGAACCGTTCGTCCTCGGACAGCAATCGGGAAGCGTGCCGCGGTCCGTCAAGGATCCTCTGCCCACAATCGCAGCGGGCGGCGCCATCTCGAAGGTCGATGCGTTCATACTGCCGCAGTTCGGTGGGTCGAATCCACGAAACGTCGATGATCCTCTCGGGACGATTACGACGACAAGCCGTGGCATCGGCCTCGTGGAGCCGTTCATCCTCCCGCCTCTCGGCGTGCATCACCGAGACGGAAAGGCGAATAAGCCGAGGTCCATCGACGAGCCGCTCCAGACGATCACCCGACGCGGAGGCGGCCACCTCGTGTCGGCGCACATCCAGTCGCACTTCGGCGAGAGGAAGGGACAGTCGCCGCGCGTGCACAGCGTCGAGGACCCGCTGCCGACCATCACGCAGCGCGAGCCGGCCCTCGTCGAAGGGATTCTGACGAACTACCACGGCAACGGGTCGGTCCATCCCATCGACGCGCCCGTGCCGACGTTCGGGACGAAGCAACAGATAGGTCTCATCCAGCCCGTCCTGAACGGATGGAAGCTCGACATCCGGTTCCGCATGCTCCAGCCGCACGAACTCGCCGGCGCGATGGGGTTCGATCCGAAGTACGGATTCCAGGGGACGCGCGAACAGGTCGTCCGCCAGATCGGCAACGCCGTCGCCGTGAACATGGCGAAGGCCTTGTGCCTGAGCCTCCTGAACGGACACAAGTGGGGGAGACGATGAGCGGCGCCCAATACGACGCTCCGTACGAGCTGAAGGACGCCGACCTGTCCCTCGTTGAGATGCGCGATGGTACGCCGCATTGCCGTATCCACGGCGCGATGAACAAACTGACGGGAGGCGGTATCTGGCGGTGTGTGGCGTCGTACCGTGTGGAGCATCGTCCCGGCGATCCGCCGCAAGGACGCGTCATCGAGAACGTGTGCCGCGCCGGATGCGTCGTACTTCCGGAAGGTAGATAAACGGAGATGGCATACCTCTGAGCGGTGCCGCGGTTTCCGCTCATGGGCCACGGCACCACCGGGCGCGTGGCTATCGCCTTGCGTCGCACCTGAACGCGGGGGGTCCGGATTCCAACCCGCGCCCGGTTCAACTTTCTGATGACCTCTCCTGTAAACTTTGATCCGGTGCCCAAGACGTAACGGACCTCATTCGGTCGCTTTGCCAATGAATCATCGTTCCCGGTAATCGACTTGCTCATTTTTTCAAACGAGGTTTCATGGTCACGAACCTCGTTTACCGAGGTATGAGCGACATCTGCATGGTCTGCGATGGACCGCTGAAATCCCTCACGGGTGCGTGCGGGAAGTGCGGTTCCGTGTACCGGCGCGGCGATCTCGTCGAGGAACACAACGGACACGTTCAGAAGCGCGTGCCGATCCGCACGAGGATGGCGCGTCCCAAGGAGGAGAAGCGCATCAACTTCGACTCGTTGCCCTGGGTGTCGTATCAGAACGCGGCCAGCCGGGAGGAAGCCGTCGAGGCGTTGTACGTCGAGTACGATCGGCGCCCGGGATTGCGCCGCAAGCCCGCGCGGGAAGCATTCGAGGTTCTGTCCTCACGCACGGATGGACCTGGCTTGTGGATCCTCACGGTGCGCCGGAAGTAGCCGCTGGCGCTGCAACGTCATCACCGTGCCGAGCCCACAGGTAATGACCTCTCCACCCTTTTCCGACGACTTTGATCTTCAATCGCTTCCGATAGTAATAGAGGATGCCCGACACCTGGTTCCCGCGATCCTGCGCCCAGTACGGGAAGTGGTCGATCAGGAACCCGTTGATCTCCCTCCAAGTGAAGGGCTCGTTCGGGAATGCGTTCCGTATCACAGCGTCGATAACGTCGACGCGGCTCGCACCTCGCTTCTTGCTCACCCTGAAGGGAAGACCGTTCCAAGCCGGCCTTCTGCCCTCGAGACGTTCCATCGCGGCGAGCATCCGGACATGGCTTCTCGTTCCGGGGGTCTTGCACTCGTCCCAGCTCCGCAGGAGTTTCTTACGCCTTCTCTCGACCGTGTGGATGGAATCATACTTGTTCGCGGAGGCGATGCCCCAACCGGGATTACGCGCCATGACCCACGTTTATCGCGTTGCACGTACTTAACCGTGTTCACCAGTCCGGTACGACCGCGGTACGACCGCAGTACGACCGCGAACCACTTCCCGATGGACATGTTCCCAATCTACACGCACCGCATCGTGCCGAGAGGGCATTCTGTCCGCTGGCCCCTGCGCGGCCTCCACCTCATGATCCTCGTGAACTCGTCCGGGAAGTCGGCGTGGTGGCACGACGACGAGGGTTGGTACACCCTGAACGCCCGGCCCGAGTTCCGCGTTCACCCGAGGATTACGACCTCAATCGTACGCGGCGTCCCTGGCTTGTAGTTCCAGCGTATGCGTACGTCCATCGGATTCAGCCCGAGTTCGTCGATACGCTCGGCGACCTTGGCGAACTTCCCGTGCTCGTACGTCGACAGAAAGGCCGTGCGCTCCTCGAGGGTTCCGTCCGGCAATTCCAGAAGGAGCCGCGTCTCGTACCTAGTGCTCCTGGGCCATCCCCGCTCGCAGTAGCGGCAGTTGTTGTAGTAGCACCAGATGTACCGCTTCATGCCGAGGCTATAATGGTAGTCCCGGAGTTTCCCGACGAGACGTTTCTTTCGTCCGCCGACGATGAACATGCCTCCCGTGGACAGGAGACGCACGACGTATCCGCTTTTCCTGCGGAGATCGAGCGACTTAGGACGGTTGGTCACATGAACTGCCCCCGCGCCACGTACGCCGAGTACCTGACCCAACAGATAGGATGGGCTCGAATCGGCTCGCGCCGTCCGCGTCCTCGAATAGGTCGGTCGAGCATGACACGATGACAAAGGAAACAGTCGTTGCATTCCCGATCCGTATTTCCGCTCTCGTTCATGTGGATACAACCGTCCTTGGGGGATTGCACCGTTCCGCCGAAACATCATGGGCCTTCTCGTGCTCATACGTCCGAAGAAGTTGATGGCAACGAGGGCATCCTTTCGGGTACTCGGGGGCCTCGGACGGGACGATGTTCACAAGGGAGACATGGACCTGTTCGTTGTGTCCCCTCCCACCTGCCGGACCGCGCGAGTCGATCCATCCGATGCTGCGCAGGTCCCCGAGTATCCGATATACGCTTCCTGCCGGGAGTCGCAACTCCCATGTAATCTGAGCCGCCGTCCTTGGTGTGCGGCACAGGCGCAGAATCTCCCGTATCCGCATCAGACCGCTCTGACTAACGTTCCTCGTCGTGTTGCTCATCCGTCGTGCCCTCTCCATCTCATCACGCGTGCTCCTCGCATACGTCGTTGCCCGAGTGTCCCGCCGGCAGCATGCACGGCCCTCCGCACGCGCACTCCAATCGACAAGGCCGTTCCACATCCGGGGTTCCCTCGATGATTCGTCGAATGTCCGGCGGCCTCCATCCCGGAGGCTTGATGGCCTTTCCGGCCGCGTCCATGCCGCCTCCGCGTTTGTCCATGTTCGCCCGCCGCACCTCGCCCCAGAGGGCGTCGAACGGAAGGCCCGCCTCGACGCCCGCCCCGATCACTACCCACGTCAGGTCGATGACCGCATCGGCGAACGCCACGAGGTCTCCCGTGGCCTGCGCCTCGGCCAGTTCGTCGAGTTCCTGGAGGATCTTGCGGATGCGGCCCTGCCATTCCTCCGGCGAGAGGCGGCGCGCGATGACCGGCGGTGCGCGGTACATCTCATAGAACGCCTTCACGTCGTCGAAATAAGTCATGCCCCCATCACCGCCCGCGTTCCGTGCGTCTGTACGAGGACAGGGCAGCGGCATGCGTCCCTCGCGTAGCCGCACCCGTCGCAGTAGATGGCGTCCGAGTACCCGCTGCCGTACGACAGAGTCGAGCCGCATCGCGCACAACGAATATCCTGTCCGCATGCTCCGCAGCGTAGTGACGCCATGTCATCCCTTCCCGAACACTTCGTCCGCGCGCCGGGCGATCTCCTCGACGTGGTCCGAGACGGACGGCGGAAGAGGCTCACTCCCGAGGACGTAGATGAGGTGCTTGCACAGTTCGGGCGCGCGGTACGCATACGACGGGCAGGAGCACCAGACAGCGGGGCGCGTCATGACGATGTACCAACGACCGTCCTCGGATTTCGACCGGACGAGACAGGCGTTCGCTCCGACAATCGTGCGATCGCCCACGTCTGGCGGGATCGGGACGTCGAACGACGTGCCCTCACGCATGATCCGTAAGGCCTTCTTCGCGAATGTACGGTGCGACTCTTTCATCGTGTCCGCGAGGTCGGCATACGGAATCCCGTAGTGACCCAGAACCGGTGCCGTTATGCAAGGCTCGTGGTCAAGTTCTGCGAGGCGCTCGAGGACGGGGGGCTTCTCGGTCATCATCGTGCCTCCCGTGAAGCGTTGCGCATGCTCGCCACCGTGGTGACTCGGTCGGATTTGAGATGGAGGGCATCGCAGACCATCTCCAGGACGATGAACCCGTCCCCGATGGCGAGTTCCAGATCGTCCCAGTCGCGCTTCGATAGGGTTTCCTTGTGGTCCGTCTTCTCTCCGAGCCGAGCGATCTTCCCAGTCACTTTCGCGAGGTGCGACAGGTCCTTCGAGAACGTGCCGTCCGAGTAGTGGATCCACAGTTGGATGGACTTTTCTGTCATACCTACAGTCTCCCTCTTCGTCGAATCTCTTTCGATATCTTCGCAGCGTATTCCCAGAGGGTCAGGAGGTCCCCCGCCTCGGCCGTGACATCGAAGTCCCAGTCCGTCCACTTGTCCATCTCCGTCTCGGACTTGTGCTCGGCGATGGCCTTCCGCGTCTCTCGGGCGGGCTTCGGGAGGAGGTTCATCATGTGCTCCGGGATGCTAATCGAGGCGATGTCCCCGGCCGTCGTACTGGTCGCAAGGTCCTGCAACGACGGCGGTTCGGCGTCGAGCTTCGTCACACGAACGAGGATACCGTCGCTCTCCCGGATCCAAACAGCCTCGTTGATGTATCGGACGTCTGGCACGAGCCACACATGTATCTGCCCCCCAGACCATCCCTTCCATTTCTCCGAGTGCCACTCGTTGATCCAGAACTTCGGGTCCTTCGCCCGCATCAACTCCGTCCCGAACCGCTGCAGGGCGAACCGCCCGACGGCGTCCTTCTGCCCGTTCCAGCCGAGTTCCTTCGCAATCCGCTTCATGCTGTCCGCAAGTGCGACACGACGCGCCGTCACGCGTTCTGCGTACAGGTGCATCGCGACGAACATCGATAGCGTGTCTTTCCCCGCTCCTGCCTTCCCGCCAAATCCTACAATCATGGTATCATCCCCGTTTCGCCTCCCACTCTACGATGAGTCGGAGGACATCAACCCAGTTGAACGCGCGCCGCACCCGGACGCCGTCTTCCTCCATCTTGCGGTTCCAGGGGCGATCGAACACGATCCAGAGGCGTTCACCGGCCTTCGGATACTCCGGCACCTTCTCGAAGAACGGCGGGGCGTCCTCGACGAACACATCGTACTCGAGGTCGCCCTTCCACGTCCAGTCTCCGGGCTCTTGGTGGATGAGCTTGAGGTTCGACAAGCCGTGCATATCGAGCCACTTCCGGATGCTCAGCGCGCCCGGTGTGCGGTTGCCCGTGACGACGTCGACATCATGCCCGAGGACGACGAGCTTCTGGATTGTGTCGATGGCGTCGGGGAACGGCGGAAGGCCGAGTCGCAAGTCATGCTCCGCGATGAAATCCCACGTCTCCCAGAAGGGCTCCTTGCCGAACGCCTCGTACGACCAGAACCAATGGTCCCAGTCCTCGACGACGAAGTTCGTCTTGAACTCGCGATTCAAGAGGGCGAGGGCGAGACGGTGAACATCACACAGGACGCCGTCGAAGTCCACACAGATGCGTCTCATCGTTTCCTCCGTGCCGGATCCGCGCCCATTCCCGCGAAATGATAGACGTCCGCGGCCTCGTCGGCGATGGAGTCCCAGTCTGGGTTACACATCGATAATTCCACCCTGAGTTCTGTGACCTCATCGAGGATTCGCATGACAATCTGGTCATCCGTCATGTCGACCCACGACCCCTTCGCCATGTTCTTCGGTGATCGGAGCTTTCGCTCGGAACGTTCGGCGAGCTGACGCAGGAGATCCGTCGGGTCGCTCATATTTCCACCAACCGGAGCCGTCCGTGTCTAGGTTCCATCGTGTCCCCTCCCTTCTTCCAGTCGGCCAGTTGCGAGATGACATCGGCCGGTTGGATGCCGAGCGGAGTGACGGCGCCGATGAGTTCGGATTCGGAGAACGTCCCCTCCTTTTCCGGGGTCTCCGATGCCCTTTGGAGACGCAACGCCGCGTCGTGGATGACTTGGACACGATCCCGCTGAGAGGATGTTCGGACCGGGGTTTGCACCCCTGTGTCGGGGGTAGACGATATATCCGACGCACGTTTCTGTACGTCTTTATATATATTCCCCCTACAGAGAGGTACTAAAGTCGTGAGAGAGTAGGTGTACGGCTTGCCGATCGCGTACTCGTCGACGACGCCGAGCATGACGAGGTCCTCGAGCTTCCGTTCAACCGTACGGCGGTTCACACGGACGGCGATGGCGACTTCATCAATCGTGTGCGCGCCTCCCTCGAGGGCGGCGACGACGCGCGCGCGCATGCTCGGGATCGTATCGACGGCGACGCGACGCACGACGTCGAGGTCCGTATCCTCCGTCACGTCCTTCCCGCGGACGTAGGCGATGCCTTGCAGGAGCTTCAGGAATTGATTCGTGAGCCGCGGCGGACCTTCCGGTTCCGGGAACGTCAGGACGTCGTGCGTCCCAGACTCCCGGTCGACGTGGGTGCGCAACGTGGCGACCTCCTTCGCCAGGTCCTTGACGAACGCGATGTGTGCGTCCGTCACGGTCGGAAGCCCGATCTCCTCCTCCGTCCTGAGAACAATCGGCTTGACGAGTTCCGCGAGATGCCTCCGGATCTCCACGATGTCCCGTTCCGCATCCGACTTGAACGTCGTCGGGAAGTCTGATCGGATGAGGACGAACCGCTGTCCGAGGATACCCTGAGCGGAGTAGTAGTTCTCGATGGCCGAGGTCACGGCCGCGAGCATGTTGAAGTGGGATTCGTGGATGATGCGCCCCCGCGTGGCTGTCGCTCTGGACATCGAACCATCGAAGGCATCTCGTAACTGCCCGAACAGGGCGTCGCGCGTCTCGCGGTTCATGTTAAGGACCGTCGTGAAGTCCTTGACGATGAACAGTTTCTTGTCGAGTTCCGGCAGCAGGTCGTGGGCATCCCGGAGTCCGCTGATGAGTGCGTTCGGCGTGAGGCTTGACAGGAAGATGGCATGCTTGGGATCAAGGGAACTGAACGGACGGACGGCCTCGGTCTTAATCGTAGACGGCGGTCCGACGATGTACGCCCACAGGGGGTCCCCGGCGACGGCGGACGTAACCGCCGCGGCGAGCGTCACATCGGGAACATCGGACGAGTCGAGCTGGAAGTACCCCCGGAAGGCGTCGATGTACGCTTTGTAGAGCGTGAGGGCATCGTCCACTACCGTACCCTCCCGATCGTGCGTTTGCCCGAGCCGTTGCTCCCGTTCGCGTCGCGGCCGTTCGCGGGTTCCAGGTCCTCTGGGAGGAACGGATGCAGCCCGACGCGGTACGCCTCGACGCACTCGTAGAGATGTTGCATGTCCAATCCATGCCGCGCGGCGATCTCCGCGACCGCACCCACGAGACGTCCAGGAGATGGCCCGATAGCTACGAGGACGAATTTCGTCGATCCGTTGTCGCAATCGGCGCACTCCCCCGGAGGATGGTGTTCGTCCGTGCTGGCGAGCTGGCACGCCAGATCCCCGCGAGCACGTCCGCATCCGCCTTTCTCCTCCTCGCAGCGTTCCGGCTTCCCTCCGTCCGTGCACACGTCGAGTCCGCATCGAACGCATCGCCACCAATGATCGCTTAGACTCGCATCCGCGGCTTCGCAGATACTCGGCCAGAGGGACTTCACGGCCTTCACGAGGTCCACGTGAGGGATTCCCTCGTTTCCATGCAACCCCATCCTCGCCCTCACTCTCCGTCCTTCTTGGAGTAGTCAATGACGCGGACATGGGACGTTGTATCCTGGTAGTCCCCCTCGGGGAGGACCCGCACGGGGAAGCGTCCCTCACCGGGGAGGAGCCTGCCGCTGAGAATCTCCTTGCGCTTCTTCGCGGCCCACTTAGGCGCATGGTCCTCGTGCTTCTCGATGAACTCCAGGGCGGCAGCGCGGAGATCCTCACGCGACGTGAAATGGCCTCCGAACCCCGCGTGGCATTCGGAGCAGAACATCAGGGAGCCTCTGTCTTCGGGGGAATCTCGAGGACCTTTCGGACCGTGTCGAACGTCTTGCGGAGGTACGCGAGTTCCTCCTCTCCGACGTCGTAGAAGTAAAGCCAGCCGTCTCCCGCGGCGTACTGTCCGGCGGGAACGCGCCCGTCCTTGTTCCTCGCGCGGTACGTCGGCCTCACGACGATTCCCCCCGTCCCCACACGCCGTCTCGTATCCGGACGATGCCGAGATCCGACGATCGCGCGGACAGGAACAGGCCGAGTTCCTTGTTGGAGGGAACCGTTTGTCGGAGCCCGCGGCGCGCGACATACGTTCGGACCCACTCGAGGGAGAAGCCGCCGGGATGGTTCTCGGCGAGTTCCCGGACGACCTCCTCGACGACCTCGCGCGGGCGGCCGCGGATCAGGGAATCACCTTCGTCTCGAGGATTGCCGACTTGATGATGAACGCGACATCGACCGGTCCGACGGAGTTGTCGCCGATCCTCATCCGTGGTGGATTCCAGTTGAAGAAGAGGGCATACCGGATGCCTTTTCGTATCTGGTCGCCCGCGTAGACGCCGCGCATCTCCATGAGGGTAGCGCCGTCGTCATCGAGGTCTTTCAGGTTCCCGCTGTAGTGGTCTTGGAAGCGTACGCGGTATGCGACGCCGGAACGTAATGACGGACGGCGATTCTTCCGTTTCAATGTGTTTCCTCATCTGATGGTGGCTCGCACTACGCGTTTGGATTTCACGTGGGATCTGGCTCGCACACGTCGTGTGGGTTTCACGGCAGCATTGGCTCGCAACCTCGTCATGGGTTTCATAGGGAACATGGCTCGCACGTTGATCGTGGGTTTCATTGTCGAAGTGGCTCGCATCAGTCGACCTCGTTCGTGTCCTTCGGATCCTTCAGGGAATCGTCCAGGTGCACGATTTCCGCCTTCAGGAAGCCCGTCTTCGGGACCCATTTGATGAGTGCGTAGCCGATGCCGCGGTACGGTCCGAACCGCGCGGCCCAATGGTTGATCTGTCCACGCCTGTATGGGTTGCACATCGATGGCGTGATGGCACCGACCTTCCGACGCGTAATTCCGATATCGTCCCCGCTGCGGCCTGTCGTGGGAGCTTCCACCGTCGTTCCGCTGTGGAAGTGCGCCCAAAGCATCAGGTCCGCATCGGAACGTCCGACGGCTCGTTCCATCCTGTTCTGGAGCGTCCCGACATATTCGCCACCGCCGCCTCCGTAGCAATGCCCGGACCACACCTCAATCTTCTTGCCCTCGGCGCGCAGGGTCCATGGTGTCTCGATACCGCCGTATGCGGCCCCGAGTGCCTTGCAGATGTTCCGGATTGTGGCGTGTCCATCCACCTCGAATCGCCTGTCGTGGTTGCCTGAGTGACCCACGATCCACTTCGGCGAACGGTACTTCGCGAACTTCAGAATCCGATCCGTCGCTCTCTCGATCCACTCCGATTCGAGGAACTCCTTCCTCGAGAACTCATAGACGTTGCCGCCCATGGCCTTGTTCGCGTGGGGATGGTCCAGAGTGACAGCGTTGAACCAATCCCCTCCGTGGAGGAAATACGTGTTCGGCTTGCCGGTCTCGAGATCCATCATCTGTCGGATCGCACCGTAGACCGACGCCCTCATCTCGATATGCCAATCTCCGGTCCAGACGAGCCGAACCGGCTCACCCTTCTCGTATCCTTCCATCTTGCTGACGTCTACCGTAAACGGACTGTTTGTTCCCATATCACTCACCTCGGTTGAATCGCATCGATGGCGTGTGTTTCAAGATCCCTCTGGCTCGCACGCTGCAGGTGGATTTCAGTACAGGTATGGCTCGCACTTGCTCCGTGGGTCTCATGTCGCTTCTGGCTCGCATACCTTCTCTGTGTCTCACATCGAGAATGGCTCGCACCCTATGAATGGGTCTCACTCTTGCTGTGGCTCGCACGTGGACGGTGTATCTCATATCAATCGTGGCTCGCGCTCGCTGTTTTGGCGATTGTGTTCCGCTTCTTCTTCAGTCTTAGATAGTTATCGACGACGAGACCGAGTTCCTCCGTCCCGGGATTCACGGACGTCCCATCCGTAGGTTTCCGTGCCTTGGACTTCTCCTCATACGCGACGACATCCCGCCATCGGATCCAGTTCTTGTGGCCGAGATAAGCGATCGCGTACGGTTCGGTGACGGGGAGCCCGTCGAGTTCCCGCCATGCCTCCCATAGATGGGACAGAAACATCTCCGCAACGCGTCGGATCGCGCGCAGGTCCGCATGGAGTGCCGCCGAACAGTCCTTCCCGCGCTTGCAGCCGTTCTTCGCGTGCTTCGCTACTTCCTGCGGCTTTACCTGGTCGTAGTAGAGACGATACCAACTTCCGGAATCCCTTCCCTGCCGGATGAAGGACTTCGCGACATTGTGGCACAGCCTCTTGAGTTCCGGGTTGTGCGAAATCGTCTCCCCGCGCCGACGGCGGACGACCTCACCGTTCTCGACCTTTCCAAGGGCGTAGGCCCAGAGGTGCGAGACCTTCTCAAACCGGTTGACGTTCCGGATGAGACCAATGAGCTGACCGGAGAGGAGAGGTCCGATGCCGCGAATCTTCGCGAGAAACTCGCGGTAGACGGCATAGTTGGGTGCGGTTTTCTCGACGCAACGCCTCTCCATGTCTTCGGCCTTCTCTATCAGCTCCGCACTCGACAATGGGCCGCCGATAAGGTCCGGCGAGATCTCGTAGATGTTCGCAATGGCGATGCGCCGGTTGATCATCCGGATTCGGGTCTTCTGCACGGTGTAGTAGTGGTCCACTCCGAGACGCAACAGGGCCGCGTTCAGTTCCTCCGACGCCGGATTGGTGTTCGTCTCATTCGTGATCGGTCCACGTTTCTCTCCTGCGCGGCGGATGCGTCTCGGGTCGGAACCGATTCCAAGATGTGTTTCATCGCGTCGTTGGCTCGCAATCCTCGTTTGGGTCTCATCATCTTCTTGGCTTTTCATGGTAGTCCTCCACCGTTTCGCGGGGTGGAGAGGATCACGCGAACTTCCTCCTGAACATCCGGCACTCGCACGGCGTCCGCCCATCCATGCGCCCCATGCACCGCGTCCCGTGGATGCCGAGGTCTTGGTGGATCGCGCGCAGATGTCCGCATTGACACAACTGGAGCTGAACTTGCACTCACTCCACCACCTCAACCGTGACGCGCACCTTCTTGCCGAAAGTCCCCGGCCTCATGCCGATCGCGTCGTTCCAGTTCGTCGCGCCGACAACGCCGTCGATCGTGAACGTGGTCCCGACGGGCATCGAGGCGATCGTCCACGCGGGCTTGTCCTCGGACGGAACTGTCTCGGACGATGATTCGACCTTTCGCGAGAACATCATGATTGCCCTTCCGAGATAGCCCATTCCTCACGACCGCAGCAGCCGCACTCCTCGTCCGTACACCCGCATGCGGAGGTCCCGACTGGGAACGTGATTTCCGGTATGGGTCTTGGCGGAACGTCTCGGAGCAACGCGCGGGCCTCGCGCAAGTTCCGGACGGTCGGATCGTGCATCTTCTTCAGCGAGAAGTACCGTCTCTTCCACGTGCGGGATCTCGCGATGGCTTCCTTGAGGAGCTTCCGGAGTTTCTCGATCGTCACGAGCGCGCCGTCCGAATCGGTCTTGGCCGTCGTAATCGGTTCCGGAGCGACGGGCGGGGGGATCCCTTCCGACGAGGCGAACGGCATGACCGTCACGGAGAAACGATTGCACCACACGCATGTGGCGAACATAGAGATGCCGTGCACGCATGTCGGGTTGAGCGACTGGTCAGATCCGACCATCTACCTCGACGCCTCCGCCCGGGCAATCTTCTCCGCGGCCTCGAGTAGGCGGACCGTGACGAGATGCTCGTCGATGAAGTGCGCGCGGACCTGCGATTCCGTGTCCTTGAGCTGGCCGCACGCGTCGCAGCCCCAGTACCGTCCGTAGCGGGTCGTGTGCCGCCGGACGATCGATTCGTCGACGTCGGAGAGCGCGGAGCGGCCTTGGGGACGGACGACGCCGATGGGGGGAGTGAGAGTCGAAGAAGCCCTCGTGCGACGACGGGCGGGCTTCGTGGGTTTCGGCGCGTCCGTCTTGCCCTCCGCCCCGCGCGACGGTTCTGCTGTATCGTTCAAGGCGGACCTCCATTGGTTCGCATACTCACCCTGGGAATCACAACGGCAATGGCTCGCAACGGTGGTTTGGGTCTCACCGAGGGTTTGGCTCTTCTTGGGCATATGGTTGCCGTCGTTACCGGTCCGCCCACGGTTTCCCTTAACTACGGCTGTCTATTTATCCCTGTCGGCGGATACGACGTGTCCTTCCGGAAACCGATATGTTCTTGTAATACCAGACGCATATGGTGTCGGGGGTGAGTGCATAACGGCAACGGACACGGAGACCGAGAGCACCCAGCACCGGGGAATGAGCACCGTCTGGACCCGGAGGGAGAACATCTTCTTCCTCAAGGCGGTCGCCACGGTGCGCGGGGACGAGACGCTCGACGCGACCGTGACGCATGTCCTGGATCACTACCGGTCGTGCGCGCGCGGCCTCGATGTCGACGTCATCGGCGGCAAGAAGCGCCTTGAGGCTCTCAAGCAGTTCCGCCTCGTCTCGGCGGAGTAGTAGGGTGATCCCTCCGCAATCCCATACCCGCCGCGGCTGTCATGGGACACGCCGCGGTGTGGACTTTTTTCCTCTGCGATGTTTCAAATACAGGTCATACCATATAGGTGCGGATGAGCGGCGACGACGCGGACACGGCAAAGCCGGGGATTAGACGAGCCTCCTCATACAGAGGGACCGCTGGACGACCTGACGAGGTCGGCACGTCCCGGTCCGAGCCGGAATCGGGGGAGGACGCCCAGGTGGGGGTCGCACCCCGGAGCCTCCGAGACGGCGTCGCCGCCCCATATATCCGCGATTTCCGGTGTAATCGTTGCGGTGAACTTTGTCAGCCATTCTATGGTGAGAAGAACACTTGGACTCATGTAGATTGGAGCAAACCCGTTGACCACAATCCCGAGCCGGATTCGAGGGACATTAACGAGCGCATCCGCGCCCTCGAAGCGGAAGTCAAAGAGGCGAACGTGCAATCCGATTACAACTATCAGCGGTGGCAAGAGGAAACAGCCCGCGCCGAACGCGCCGAGGCCCGCGTCGCGGAACACCATTCCGGCGGATATCCAAGTGTCTGTGAAGATTGCGATGCAACGCACGGACGAAAGGCCCGCGAACGGGAGGAATCGCTTTGAACCGTGAATGGTGGGTCGACTGGATATGCGGCCCTGAACACAGGGGCGGGGGACTAACAATCGCATACACAAGACGCGGCGCGCGACGTGAGGCGATTCGCATCGCAGAGTTACATACTATCGAACATGGAGGACACCTTCCGTCCTGTCTCGGGAATTCGAATCGTGTATATCGGCCGTGAACCGGAGTGGAGGGCCCGCGAACGGGGGGAAGATTGAATGGACGATGAGTACGAACGCCTCAAGACGGCCATCGACCTCTCCGCCGCGGAAGGCGAGCCGTGGGATGTGTTCTTCGCGCTTCGCGACCAGATCCACGAGGCTCGGCAGAGAGGCGACATTCCGTGGGACGTGGCCGGCGAGTTACAATCCCGTCTCGAGGTCGCGTGGGAAACCGGACACGACGACGAGATGGAACGGCGATCGGAGGAGTGCTGATGTTCTACTGCGAGGCCTGTCGCATCAAGAGGGATTGGCCGGAAGGGTTTCTGCGATCGTACGGCCCGTGCGAACTCTGCGGGAAGATGGCGAACTGCCATGATGTCCCATCGCGTTTTCTCCCGATCCCACAGGAGAGCGCCCGATGACCGACTTCGAGACGTGGCTCATGTCCGAGAGGAATCTGCGTCCAGGGACGGCGCGCCTCTATCGCAGGTGCATGGACGGCGTCCGACGGATGATCGGCCGCGACCCGCGTCCGGATGACATCAAGACGGTCCGGTCCTCCATCCTCGTGCTGTCGGAGACGTCCCGCCGGAACACGCTCACGGCCCTCGAGCACTATCTCGCGTACGCTGGCACGCCGGTGGAGATCCCCGACAAACCGAACGGGCGTCGGAGATCCCCCGAGTACCTTTCCGAGGACCAGATAGAGAAGTTGTTCTCAACGACCATGTCATTCGAGGAACGCGCCCTTCTCTACACTCTCTACTACGGCGCCCTCCGCATCCAGGAGGCGACGCACCTCGAGTGGAAGGATGTGACGCCCTGGGAGGGCAGAATCCGCATTCGGAACGGGAAGGGGGGCGGCGATGCCGAGGTGTTTGTCGTGCAACGGTGCGTCGACGCCCTACGTGAACTGTGGACATACGAGATTGGTGACGGATGCGTTCACGATTATGTGTTCCATTACATGCGATTTATCGGGGGTCTCCCTGTCCCTATGCACCCGTGCAAGCCGATGACGAAGCATCGGGCGTACGAGATCGTCGTCCGCACGGGTGAACGCGCAGGGATACCGCTTCATCCACACATGCTCCGTCATTCGATTGCGACCGCGATGGTGAATCGTGGGTGCCCGCTCCCGTTCCTCCAGGCGCACCTCCGGCACGCGGACCCCGAGTACACCCTGATTTACTATCACTTGGACCGGCAGGCGCAGAAGAACGCGATTGAGAAGTTCATGCCGGGTGGATCATGAGGCCGTTTTGGGACGACAAGATGATCGTCTTCGACGAGATGGGACGATGGCGGCCACGTCGGGAGACGCCCATCATCGTCATCCTGTCCGTCCTATGGTCCGTCGCGATGACGCTCCTGTTCCTCTGGATGCTCGTTGCGGCGTCCGCGCGTGGATGGATCGTGATGCACTACGCGAATCGGTACGGCGAGGGGTTGATCGAGGTCGGTCTCCTAGCCATCGTACTCGGCGTCAACCTCGTCGCCCTATGGGTCGTCACGCGGAAGCGTTGAACACGATCGTCAAGGTCTTGTCCTTCGTCAGGTCCCATCCGACGCTGTCCGTGTAGCGACCCTTCACCTCTCCAGCTTCCGTGTACTGGACAGAGTACGTGAGGCCGTACGCTGGCTTGTTGAATCGGAGGTACAGATCGGACGTTGTCCCGTTGATCCACCATAGCTGGTCGACGTTAGAGGACCGGCGGTTCAGCAGCCACCCCTGGGATTCGAAATCGGTCGAGCCGTACCGATCATTCTCAGGAAGATAGTGGACGTAGAGGTCCGAGACCGTGTACCGCTCCTTGATTTCCGCCCACGACGGAGGCCCAAGCGTCTCGATCCCGCGGCGGTTCTGTGTGATGTTCCAGTTGAGCTGCCCGGTCTTCTTCTTGAGGGCTTCGGCCTGTCCGGCTCCGCCGACGGCATTCAGGAAACCGTAATCCACCCATGTCCGGTCCGCGACCGTTTCGATCGCCGCGAAGCGGTAGTCCAGTCCGAGTGCACTCGGGTTGTCGAAGACCCCGAATACGGTCTGCACCGGCTCCAAGACTTCGATCAGGTACGGATTCACCTGAACCGCGCGTTCCATGAGGCGCCTCCTGTCCCGGGGGATGCCGACTTCCGCGAAGGCCACGTCGAACTCAATGCCCGAGTTCGCCCCCATGTCGGTCCCCGCTTGGACCGCGAAGTAGTGCGTCCCGTCCTCCTTGAACCACGGAGACGGCGCGACGGAGTCCGATAGCAAGAGCCATTGTCCGGCGTTCCCGGATAGCGCCTGAAACATCTCCACGGCACCGTCGTCATGACCGTAGCCGATGTACTCGACACGGTTCTGCTGGGCATTCCCGGAATCTGTGTACTTGCACCGGGCGACGACGAGGTTGAATGGGATTTGTGTGAATCCGCGCTCGCTCTGCGGGATGTTCGTCGGAATGGCGAATCGCAGGACAGGGCGTTTCTTGTCCGCGCCCGAGTTGGTCGCGAAACGGAAGAATCCGTCGGACTTCGAGAACGCGTCCCAAGACATGCTTATTGCGTCCGATTCCGACAGGATGTATACGGTCGACGCCTCCCACGCGCTGTCCGTCATGTTCAGGCTGTTCCCGGCGCCGTCCACAATATGCGTCGTGAGACGTAGATCCATATGCCTCGGCGTGAAGGTCAACCCCTTGACGAAGATGTTCTGCACGGCGAACACCCACCCACTTGCGCCAAGGTTCCTGAAGAACGGGGACGTGGAGGACGATCCCCAATCTCCGACGACGGTTGGACGCGTGAGGCTGGTGTTAGAAATGGACGTCACACGTGGGGATCCGGTCTTGAACTCATGAATCGATATCTGCTTCAGCAATTCGGATGTCGAGTTGTAGAGAATCCCGTCAATCATCTGCTCCGGGATGGACGCCAGATTGAACGTGTAGATTGGATGCGCCCGAACAGCCACGGGCAATACGGCCATGATTGTATCGCCGCCCGTACCTATCTGTGCTGCGGATGCAGAATACTCCGTACCGACGGAACTGAACGTCTCGAAGAAGTCCGAGAAATTGATGAACGAGAACCCAGGGTAACGCGATGCAATCTCGTCCTGTTGCTGCCTCTCCTTGATCTCCGTGATGACGTCGGCCAAGAGCTTGACCGTCTCCTTCGGAGGGTTGTCGAGCGTCAGGTTCGTCGTCCATCGGTCCGATGCGATCGCGTGGTTCACCCCAATGACGTTCCCGATGAACGGCGCCGCGAATCCTCTGGCCGCATCCGCAATCGTCACGCGCTTCCCCAGGAGGCTCCGTGTGTCCGCGGGCACCGTGACGCTCCCCTTGGGGAACGAGACGGTATGCAGCTCGAGCCACGTCTTCGCCCGTTCACGCGCTTGGTCGTAATTCCGCACGGTCTGGTCTATGAGCTGCGCGTACGGAGGAGACCCGGTCCTGTAGTAGACCCCGCCGTCGCCGATGATCGTCACGCCGGAGACGTTGTCGGATCCCTCGAAGGAGATCTCGTCCGCGTTGATGTCCTGCCCATAGGTATACGTCACGCCCGAAGACGGTGCGGCCGTGCCGCGACGGAGAGTGCTCAGGTACACCTCGCTACCCGAAGGCCGCAAGAACACATCGAACCCGTAGATGTCCGCGATGCCGATGGCCGCGTCCCAGATGGACCGGTTGCCGTGGAATACGAGCGGCGCGTCCGGCGATCCCGGGTAGATGTCGGATGTGTTCAACGGGTCCCATTGGACGGTCGTCCCGTACAATAGGCCATTCGGGTAGTTGCCCTTGCCGTCCTGCGACCATGCGCTCCCGTCTGAGGCGGTCGGCGATCCTGTGAAGATGGCCCCGAAGTCCCTGTCTCGGTGGACCGCATTGTTGAACGATACGTAGGCGTGGTCGAGCGTCGCGAGGCGCGTCTGAACCGACAGGAGAGAACGTCCGTTCGCGTCGACGCCCGCGGATCGCAGGATGATTGAGCCGCTGTGCAGTCGCGCAAAGGTCGACCCATCGGTGGATGCCGAGAAGACGACCGACTGTCCGTCGGAGAAGGATGCGGGATTCGTGTACTTTCCGTTCGTGTTCGCGAGATCGAACGTCGCCACGGGACGCTCATTCGCCGCTTCGCGAACGTTTGCCGCCGTCATGTCGTGGGATACACTCTCCCCGTCGATGACGAGGCTGTACTTCAATATCTGCGTCGCCATCGCTACACCTTCTCCTCATCCGCCGGGTTCTTGTCCCGGACTGTCACGTCCATCTCCGCTCCGCAGCCGTGAAGGTAAAGTTGACCGATCCTTACAAGTCCTGGTTCTCGGCGACGGACGGACTTCTCGGTCAGGGACACCTTCGTCTCGTCGGGCGTCCACGCCTCGAGGACGTTCACGAGGCGCTGGAGGTAATAGGCAGCGAGACGTTCCTTCACGAGTCCGGCGGGGGCCGCCGGATCGCGCCATCCGTCCTTGAACAGGATCGTAATCTTGAACGGGTACGTTACGAAGTGTCCCTCGTAGTCCCTCGAGACGAGGATCCTCGGCTGCACGCCGATGAGGATGCAAGGTGCGACGATGGGTCCGTGGTCGCGCGGAAGCTGGTATATCTTGAATCTCGGGAAGGAGATGGCGAGGTTGAACAGCGTCATGAGCACCGGATGGGGTTCGTCCGACGCGATGATCGTGTCCGCCATCGGACGGATGTATGTATAGGACGAGACGAAGACCCAGTTCGGGTTGTTCCCGTTGTCCGTGCTTCCGATCGCCTGCATCTGCGCCCCGCCGGAGGCATCGGAGTCCTTCGCGTCCACGTTCGAGGCGCGCCCCTCGAACCCCTGCGCGTTCAGGAGCCACGGCGTCGGACTGGACGACGACCGCAACGTCAGGACCTTTCCAGCGTCGGCCGAGATGACGGATCCGGACGCGAGAGTCCATGTCTTCCCTGCCGTGACCTGCATCGTCACATTCACGGTGGCGACGAGGTCCGCCGTCGTGAAGTCGGACGTGAAGTCCTTCTGGCCCGCGCCGGTCAGTTCGACGCGGGCGAAGACGTTCTTCGTGCCCGTGCCGCCGATGGTCTGTGTCGAGCTGCCTGAGAGGCGAAGCGTGGCGGCGAAGGACCAGGAGGCGGAGGTGGAATCGTTCGTGATGTTGCCGGATGATATCCAGAATCCTCCTGCCGAAGATGATATGAATCCAGAGACACCGATAGTCAGAGTTTGCGTGACTGTTACAAAGAAAGTTCCAGAGATGAGGGAGCCGGATATCGTGATGTTTCCGTTGGCTTGGACATCGGAAAGAAGCGTTATGCTACCAGAGAAAACGGCGGTTCGTGTAGATGCACTCAGGGATGTGGAAGCATTTGTCTTGAGAGTTTTTCCGACTCCTGAGAAGGTCGTTGTGAGTGCGAATGTGATTGTAGAATTTGGACCGGAGACATCGACATTTCCGATGTATGTGATGTTGGTTCCGGAATAGACATTGGATGAAGAGTCATTTATGATGAGATCGTTGTGTCCAAGATTCGCCTCTCCGGTGAGAGACCCACCATTTCGGACTTCTATATTATATCCAAGATTATCACCACTCGTGAGTACGATGTTGCCACCGTCTACAAGACCTATTGTTCCGGAAACATTCCGGAGAGTTTCAGAACCGGGAGCTTTAGTATAACTCCCGGTTACTGTAATGTTTCCAAATTCATGAGTGCCACCAGACCCCCTGACTTTGAATGTACTTGATACACCAGCCCAAATAGCCGTCGCAGCAGTCATTACAATAAGAGCAGAGGAATCCGAAGAGTCCCAGTTTCCATTCGTGGTAATGATACTATTGTTTGCTGTTAGCTTGCCTCTCGCACCAATAGTGACTCCACCAGCCGTGATTCCGAGATTCGATGTGCTAGTGTCCAGCGTGACCGTCCCAGTAGCGTTCGTATTCTTGATGGTCAGGAGACCGCCGATGACGAGGGCATTGGACCCCGCCATCGTATAGGAGAAGGATGTTACCGCCGCGTTTGGGTCGAATGTGACCGCGCCCCGGAACTCCTGACCACCGACATAGTTCGATGCGGCCCCGAAGGCCATCGTTCGCGCGCCGGTCGAGTTGAAGGTCATCGAGGCTTGGAAGTCCCAGTTCGGAGATGTAGAGAGGTTCGTCCATGTGCCCTTTGTAGAAAAGGCGCCGCCCGAAGATGCCACAATCCAAGAATTGCCGGGCGAGATGATCCCCACATTCCCAACGACAGACACAACCGCTGCAGCACTCATAGTTAAAGCGCCGCCCCGTGTCGTGTCGGCTCCAAGCGTCAATCCTCCGCCGACCACAAGGGTGTGATCTCCGACCGAAAGAGTGCATATGGTGGACCCTCCCTGCGCCGTGTGAAACAAGTCCACGGTTATCGTAATATCCGTCAACAGAGTAAGAGTCGAACCCGTCGGAAGACCAGTCGTAAGGAAAGGAAGGGCGACCGTAGAACTGAGAGAGGAAGTTCCTCGGAATGTCAGACCTGCTGGTGTCCCTCCCGTAATGTCAACCGCTCCAACAAACAACTGACCCGAAGCCGTCATGAGTCCGGAGGACATGCTTAGCGTGTTGCCCACGATGACGAATGTATTCCCACTAGGACTGAATGTGCCTCCGTTGATGATGAGATTAAGAGCTTGGACCATACGTAGATTCACAAGCGGTGACGCAAAAGTGCCAGAAGATAGAGTTACAGTTCCCCACGAATTTGAGAAACCTTGGTTCACCGTCGTCGTGACGGTGCTGTTATATCCGGCATTAAAACTGACAGTCGCCAACGCGCTCGATGGGTTGATATCCCAGTCGCATGCCGTGTTCGATGTCCCGTCGAATACGATGTCCTCTCCCGATGCGGGCGTGTGCCCCTGCGACCAGTTCCCGGGCGTGGAGGCCTTTCCATCCGCGGACCCGTTCGTCCAGGTGTTCACGACCATTCGTCAGTCCTCCCTGACCGGACGAAGGGCGAGCGCCGCCAGGACGCCGAAGCATACCGCGATGGCGGACCAGCAGATAATCCACGCGAGCCAGATGTCCGTCTTGATGCCGAAGGGCCACCAGTAGTAGTTCCGACCGAGGGATCCGTACCAGTAGAAGACCTCATCGGCCGTGACCATCCAGGCCCCGGCGAGGAACGAGACGAGCGACACAAGGTACGTGCGCTTCATGGAGCGTACCATTCTACTCCTCCTCCCCCGACATGCTTCGACGCAGGAATGTGAGTCGTTCGAACAGCACGAACGTCTGACCGACGATCTGCTCCGCCGTGACAGCGTCCGTGGCGTTGATGAGGTCCGAGAGGATCACGAAGAACAGTCGACCCGCCAGGACGCTGTCCCCCACGCCAACCGCGTCGGAGAGCTGCCGATACAGGATCGCGGACCGGGACACATCGTCCGACACGCTGGCCGAGTCCGACAGAGACCGGAGGATCTGTAAGAACATGATGAGATCGTCCGTCACGGCCAGCGTGTCGGAGAGGGCGCGCGTGTGCGAGAACGCGGCGAGGGTATGGAGGACGTCCGTTACCACGATGTCATCGGACAGGGGTCTCGTCCCGAGGAAGACACGGTGAAGGTCATCCGATGTGGCGATGGCATCCGCCAGGAGACGCCCGAAGATGATCTGGAAGGGCCCCGGAGAATCCGTCGCGGCGATGGCATCGGACAGGAATCGCTGGAACAGGAATCCCGCCAATATGCCCGGCTCTCCGACGGCGACGGAATCGGAGAGGGCGCGGATGAGATTCGCGATCCGAAGCGGCGAATCGACGACCGGGATGTCATCGGAGAGCTGCCGGAGATACTGGACGATGGCCGGCGCGAGTTCGTCGGTAGACCCGATTGAGTCGGCCAGGAACCGCCAGAACAGGAGTCCGACGAACACGGTGTCCGTGACCGAGACGGTGTCCGACATCTGCTGCATGATGTTGAAGAAGTGCGTGAGTTCGTCCGCGACCGGCTGCGTGTCGGCGAGGAAACGCAGGAAGTCGATGGAGGGCGTCCCGGTCGCGTCCGTCACGGCAATGGAATCGGACGGAAAGGCGAAGAACGACAGGAACCGTAGGATATCGTCCGCCGTGACCGCGATGGAATCGGAGAGGATCCGATCTGTGATCCATGCCCGGAGGAGTTCGTCCGTGACGATGATCGAATCGGACGGTGTCCTGAACCAATCCATGATTCTTAGGATATCGTCCAGAAGGGCGACCGAATCGGAAAGCAGACGACTAAACACATTCCCTCCCGCGCCCGCTGGGTGTACCGCTACGACTGTGGCCGTCCAATCGTCCGATACGGAGATCGTCCATGATCCGGGATTTTCGGATGCGGCGTTGAGAGTTCTTTGTGCTGCGGCGACGCGGCAGTTCGTCGCGGTGAGACCGGCCGTGCCGGAATCGGCGCCGAGTGGACTCGAATAGTCCGTCGGGTTCCCCGCCGGGGGAGATGTCTGTTCGCCCTCCCAACCCCCCATCCACAGCCAGAGGTAGCTTTTCGCGCCGCCCGTTGGCGAAAGCGATCCCGGATTCGGGGCCGCGTCCGTTCCGGTGACGAGCGTGGCGAACTCTGGCGCTTGCGTGGACGGGTTCTCCGCGCCGCTGATGCGGTAGGCGATGGAGGCGAACTTCGAACTCGTCTGCGTAATTGTGATGGTCGCTCCCTCTGTTCCGTCGGCTTGCCTGTACCAAAGGGAGATGCGGTCGTTCGATCCATCGGAGTCGTCGTTGAAGAGGTTCGTCCATCCCCCTCCGCTGACGGCATGCGACGTCGTATTGCTGGCGCTTCGATGAAGGACGAGGAGGAGGTCTCCGGAGACGATTCCACTCGGCAGATTCACCGCGGCATTCGCCGTGGCCGTAGTCCCGTTCGTCGTCGCGGTTGTCTCTACGACGGGCGCGCCGCTCAGGACCGCCAAGATGCCAAGATCCTCTACGTCCACGGAGTCCGATAGGTTCCGGAGTGATTCGAGAACGCGTGCGATCGAATCGGTCACGCTCTGCTCGTCGGACAGCGCCCGAAGTAAGGACAGGGAGGAGACGACAGAATCTGTCGTCGAGACCGAGTCGGACATGTCCCGAAGGGTGTTCCAGGCGCGCAGGAGGTCGTCCGTGACGACAATCGAGTCGGATTGCGCGCGCTCGGCGATCCATGTCCGGATCATCTCGTCCGTGACCGTCACGGAATCCGAGGCGTCCCGGAGGAACGCAAGGAGAGCGACCACATCGTCCGTCACGCTCGCCGAGTCCGACAGGGACCGGTCGAATGTGGTACCCCCGGCATTATCCGTGAAGGCGAGCCAGCCATAGTAATCCTGAGTCCCAGAGTTAAGCCATGTGAGTGTAAACCCATCAGAGTTCAGTCCGGTCAAATCGGCCTCATTGTCTTCTACGGGGGTTGGACCGCCGGCCATGAGTTCCAATACCCTGTCCGTGGCATGCAATCTATCTACCACAGTTGGAAGGACCGCGTCTCTCCCAACAATACCAGCATATCCTTCTTGTGTGCCATCTGTAGATGTGCCGGCACCAATGCCAAACTCTTGATGGTCCACGATAGAATTTGGGGCGGTGGTTGCAGCGTTAGTCGCAAACAGAACGCCTTTGGGCTGGAAAGAAAGACCCGTTAAGGTGTCTGTGGTCCCCGCGGGTTTTTGTCTGGTTCCCGCGTCCCATCGACCTCCCTTCAGACAAAGGAACATGGCCGTGTAGGAAGTGGTGGGCGCATCGAGAATGCCGAGGGTGAAGCCGTCTGTATCGAAGGTATCGAGATCAAGGAGGGAATCCTGAGCACCATTGACAGCGAAACTATGTAATAGGCCATCCGTCCGGAGGACCTTTTGCCAGTCCATCTGGGCTGTCATATTTGCGCCATCGTCAGCGCAAATGCTGGCGAGCCAAAATTTCGTATTAGAGACGGCGACACCATAGGAGAGCTTTAAATGTGCAGAAAAACTACCGGATGTTGTACTGGGTGTAGCGGCAATGGCGATTATCACATCTGGCTGGAACCCGACACCGGTCTTTTGGGTCGATGTTCCAGTAGTGGGGATGGCATGGCTCACGACGTTTGCATCTGTCAGGTCTGCCCCGCCGAACGCCAAGTAGTGGAAGATGTCGCCATTGGCATTTGCCGCGCTAGAATACGAGACTACAAATCCATCCGAATTGAAACTGTCCAACGCGACAGTATAATCTGTTGCCGTGGTGCTAGATGGAACCCAAAGAAGCTTAGTCGTGTCGAAACCGTCGGCATTGTCCGTCGTACCCACGTTATCGATGTTGATTCCCATGGTGCACATGTTCTGCGTCGCCGCACCGCGTCGAGTACCGAGACCAATCGACAGAATTGCATCCCCTTGGAATGACCCTGCGGCTCCCGGCCCGGTGGACCAAACCAGAATGGCTATCGGTTGGAAGCCAACGCCACTAATCGTCTGTGGACTGGTGTTGTTCCCCGTCCATGTCCCTTTCTTCACCGAAAGGGCCATCTAAATTACCTTCACTTCTCGGCAGTAGGTGTTCGAGATTTCGTGCCATTCTTTGTTCGGAATCAACTCACCTGCGAATATGGCAACAGCATCGCTTGGAGCATCGGTGGATAGACCGCCTCCCCATGACCCATCCGGGTTGAACCAGTAGTAATCGTAGCCGAATATCTTGTCTGAGAAGTGATACGATCCCGCGCCGTCCGCGCTGCCCGGGCCACCGACGTAGGTCCGCGTGTAGATGACCTTGATGAACAGGAGGCCGCTGGTAGGGAGTTGCTGCACGGCGGCCTTGATTTGCGCCAAGGTCTTCCCCTCCATGGCTACATGTCTCTCTACCATGGGTGTGCCGTTGTAGACTAGAAGGGCCTGTTTGACTTCTGTAATCCGGGGACGGTTGTTCTCTCCGGGTATCCCCAAATCGTGTCCCGTGCCGTCCTCGAAAAGGATACGGCTACCGTCCTCCTGGAGCAGTTGGAACGGCATCGGGCACCCTCAATCGCTCCCGTAGACTTCCGATATTTTCTTGTCGGGCATTTATCCACCTCACGGCGTCACTTCGACCCCGAACAGGTTGAAGGCCAGCGCGGAGGACGTGTCCGTGCGGACGTCCACGAGATCCCCCGCGTTCAGGGTCATCCCAATGACCGCGATGTACGTGTCGTTCACGGGCACGTTCACGTCGAAGTAGATGTACTGCGCGTTGGTCGCTGCGGCGCCGTTGATTCGCACGCGCACCCGGAACTTCGCGGCGCCCGCGGTGATGTTGCAGATGGAGATGCTCGAGGAGATGACCTGCGTGCTCGCCGGGACCGTGTAGAGGTTGTTGTCACTCGTGTTCGCCGGGAGAACTTGCCCAAGGACCTTGTAGGTTTCTGCCATCTTGTCACCTCAGAACATCGACACCGTCCATCGAAGGAAGAGGATGTCCGCCGGCTCCAAGACGACTCCGCTGAACGTCACCCGCGCGAGGATGATGTTCGTGGGCGTCCACATCAGGACCGACTCCCGGATCGTTGCATTGAGGCCGCTGTGGCTCGAGGAGAAGACGCTCTGCGTCGTCGAGGGTTCGGAGGCGACGTTCGTGAGCGTCTGCACGGGCGCGACACAGTCCGCGTCTCCCGCCGCGGGCGCCTGCGGAGACGACCCGATGACCGTTCGTTTGAATCCCTGGTTCGTGTCGAGGCTTACCGTCCCGGACAGGGACATGAGCCAGTTGAGGCCCTGATTCACGATGAGGTTATGCGTGGACCGTTCCTCCATGCGGCCGTCGGATCCGACCTTCACGACGCCGACATTGACCTCTTGAGGGAACGGGAACATCTCACACCTCCACGAACGAGATCGTCGCGCGGACGCTCAGCGTGTCCGTAGGCTGGAGCGTCACGGGCGAGAACGTCGCGCGGTTCAGTCCTGGCTGTCCGGCGACGGAGGACCCTGCGATACCGAGAGCCATCTCGCTGACGGTCGCCGACAGGCCCGTGTGGCTCGAGGAGGCCACGTACCGTCCTGGTGTCCCGGAAGGTTGGAAGGCGTTGGTGACGAAATGCTTCTCGAAGTAGCTCACGGTGACCCGTCCGGTCGTCACGGCGCCGTAGCCGTCCTCGTTGTTCCCCGAACTCGTGATTGCGACGGTCATCGACGCACGTAGGTCTGCGAGCTGACCGAAGTCAATGTTTCCCGTCAAGATTGCGAGGCTCGTGATCTCGTAGGGCGTCGTATCGGAGACGCTGAACACATCGACCGTCTGCGGTCCCGTTGCCACACCGGGAATATAGAGACGGTGGCTCCACGACCCCGCGACGAACCCAACCCCGGAAACCTTCTGAGCGACGACATTGTAATTCGCGGAGACGGTCTTGAGGACATGGAACGTCGATCCGGGCGGATCGCTAGTGTGGTATAGGTCCGTCAGGACCTCCGCGGGCGGCTCGAACCCGGAGATGGTCGAGTAGAGATATGTCGCCGTGTTCGCGTCGTTCAGGCGGGCCGCGTGCGTCGCGCCGGACCCGGCCGTCCGCAGGTTCGCCTGGATGTCCGAGCTGAAGGTCAGCGTGGTGGTCTTGTTGACCACGATCGGGGACTTGACGCCCCCGTCTCCCGCGGCGGGCGCGGAACTGTCAGATCCCAGCCACGTGATGCCGAAGGGCAGTCCGCTCAGCGTGAGGACGCTCCGGAGCTTGTCGTTGATGATCTGCTTCCCGACGGTCATCGCGAGGTTCCGGATGTCCCGGACCTCTTGCATGTGGCCGCTACCGTCGTAGCGTTCGATGTGGACATCTCCGCGCAGGGAAACTGGCATCTCCGCTCAACTCTTGGTTATTGGCCTCATGGCGACCTCTCCGCGACGGTCATCCGGACGATGTAGACGCCCCTTCGGAGGCGCTCGATCGTGTACCCCTCCATCCTCCCGACGAACCGCTCCTGGAGGTTGAAGTACAGGTAGAACAGGATCTCCAGGTCGCGATCGGCGACCGCAAAGGCCTCGAGGGCCGCGGCCATCGCATCCCGATCCGACTCGTCGCCGAGGAGCAGACCCGCAACGTCCCACCGCTTCGCCTGGCTGCCGGACCCCTGGATGACGTCTTTGCCAGCCGGCACCCGGACGACGTTCGATTTGGACGCCCGTCCGGGTGTCACCTTGCCGGCGTAGAGGAACACGGACTCGGAGCGTCCGTCGAGGTGCAGTTTCAGGATGCTCCCCGGCAAGACCGAGTTCTTGAGATACTGGACGATGAACACGTCCATGACCGGGATGTCGTCCGACAGTTCCCGGAACAGATTGCGGAACTGCTCGATGATGGCGCGTATGGAGACGGACTCGTCGGAGAGGCGCTCGTACTCGTTCGATAGATCCAGTTCGTCGATTGTCTCCACGGTCACGGGGACATCGACCTCGGCGACCACCTGTCGGAAGAGGTCGTCCACCACGAGGATGTCGTCGGTCGGATACCGGGACGCCTCCATGATCGTAATGGGGTCCACGCCGATGACGAACGTCTCATCCGCGAACCGTTCGGCCTTCGGCGCCCCGAACGCACGCGTGATGGGCAGGAGGAAGTGACGGAACGGGTACGCGGGCTTCGCCGCCATGCCGTTGAGGAACGTGCGCTTCCAGATGACCGCCTGAGCGGACACCTCGATTGCAGCGCCCTCGATGAATGCGACCACTTGATCTGTGATCTGGATGTTCTTGAGGAAGTCCCTCTCGGGATTCCAGATGCGGACGAGTTGGTCCGTGACGGAGATCGAATCGGAGGGCCTCCGGTTCAGGCCCGTCTCGATGCGCACGAACGGCAGGACGAAGAAGCGCGTCGGATAGGCGGGCTTCGCGGCCAAGCCTCCGAAGAACGTCCGGCGCCAGACGATCGTGTTCGACAGGACGGAGACGGGCGGGGGAGGGGGTACATCCGAGAAGGCGGCCGTGACGCCGATCTCGAGCGTCGTGCGGAAGGAGCGGCGGAGGTTGTCCGTGACGGAGAGGTTCTGCGACAGGAAGCGGTTGAACGTGCTCCCGACGACCGAGAAGATGAGGTCGTCGTCCACGACGAAGGAGTCGGAGAATAGTCGAGAGTACGTCGTCCCGATGATTCGTGCGTCGACGGCGTCCGAAAAGGAGATGCCCACTTCCGGCAGGTCCTTCGATGCCGAGAAGATGCGACGTGGCGTGTCCGTGACCACGATCATCTGGGACAGGCGGACGGTGGTCGTACCGGCTTGGAGGGCCGCAGAGAGGGCATCCGACACATCGATGCTGTCGGATTTCCGGACAACGTATACGAATCGTACGGATCGCGTGACCGAGTCCGTCCATGACGGTCGGACGTTGATCCCCTTCGTCACGACGAATGTCCGGCGGATACCCGGGTCGTTGACGTCGATGACCTGAGACAGCCGACGGGTCAGACGTTTCGTCACCCGGACGGGAAAGTCTGAGACGTCGATCGTTTGGGACAGGAAGCGGTTCTTGATGGGCCCGGCGACGAAGGTGTGCCCCTCAATCGCGCGTATGCTGACCGTCTCGTTCGCAAAGCGCGTGAACAGGGCCATCCCGCATCCCTCACGGGACGCGGACGAGATCCACGTTCACGTCGAACATTCCCTTGCCGCGCCTCGCGTCGACCGAGTAATTCAGGATGAAGGCCGAGAACGACTCCTGAACGGCCCCCTCGATCGTCAGACTCACGCTCACGGCGCGCCCCTGCCAAGAGGCGCTGGTGCTGTGCCAGATGAGGTTGTCCAGCGCGCGCTCCTTCTGCACCTTTCCGGTCGCCCAGCTGCCGAGGGACACGGCAACGAGGCGCTCCCGCTTCGCGTTCGATCCGGCGGGCTGGAGGACGTCGGACGACGTACCCGGAATCGGGATGATGGAGAGCTTCGCGGACCCCGCCGGGGATAACTCTGTCGGCAGGAGGACGAGGCCGTTGTTCGGCTCCGAGAACCCGCCGCTACCCGAAATCTGCAGTCGAATGTCTGTCGTCATGTGTGGTTCACCCTCTCAGGATCCTCCCGCCTTTCTTTCCGGAATGCCCGTAGATGAAGCGCGTCGGACCCGAGGTGACGGACGCGACGACCGTGTCGGAAACGGAGATGGAGTCGGAGAGGCGTTGAAGTGTTGCACCGAGCGGTCCGACCGAGAAGTACCACGCGAACGACTGCGATGGATCGGCATCGTCCATGATGCACGTGAATCCGTCGGAATCGAGGGACTTGAGATCCATGAGGCCCTCGGTCGTGTCGCTCGTGGACATGTTCGCATAGACTTCATCGTGCTCAAGAATGGTTCCTACTACCGACGTGTCCGCGTTGTCGTCGTCGTGGCATCCCTGGGCGCCACGATCCGTTGTTCCAGCGAATGCGCCCACGCTCAACTCAAGCCCGGCCGAGACCGTGTCCTCGGTACTCGCCGCCCTGCAGGCCGACACGATAAGGCCCGCTTTGGGAGCGAACCCGAACCCCGTCTCAACGATGTCCGTCGTCGTGTCCGTCTGCGTCAGGAGGGAATCCACCCGGAAGTTCACGCCCCGGAGAGCCAGGTAGAAAAGGGTGACCGTGCCAGCGATATTCTCCGTCCAGTTGAGTCGGAAACCATTCGTGAGCCACGCTGTCAGAGTGGCCCGCCGCGCGATCGGGTTCGGATCGCTCGGGTCCGTGTCCATCCGGACGAAGATTTCCCCGGAACGGCAGTAGGACGCTGAATCGGTCAACGCCTGACCGTTCTCCGAGGAACAGGCCCAAACGGCATTCGACGGCGTAGAACCCGCCGCAGCACCGAAACTCGCTCGCGCGTGGACCGTCACCGTCAGGTCTGCACTTGCGGAATCAAGGATGAGCAGCGCATCGGGCGTGAATCCGAGGCTGGTGAAATCCTCATCTCCCGTCGCTCCGATGGATGAAACAACGGATCCCTGTTCTACCTGAAGGTCCGATCCTCCGAGGGCTAGATACGTGACGCGATAGGTATCCACGAACGCGTTATCCGGAACGACCGAGAAGCCGTCCGAGTTGAAGGAGACGAAATCCAGCAATCCATCGACGACCCCACTCACGTCGATGGCCGATAAGCAGGCGGTCGTGTCCCGATAGCGGTCCGTGTTCGATGTCCCGGCGCCATCGTCGAGCTGCAATGACCATGTGTACCTCGACGTGGACGACACCGCCCATCCGATCGCCGGCTTCGCGTCCGCACCGCCGACGGAGTCGGACGTACCGGTGCGCCCGGTCATGAAGAAGATGACGACTTTGGGCTGGAAGGTGCCCGCGTCGGGGTCCGTCGTGACGACGTCGATCTGGGAAGTGATGGTCGTCGTGCTGAACGCTCCAACGGCGCGGAAGAACGTCATGCCGGTATCTCCCGAAGGACACGCCCACCGTCAAGGCCCGCCGAGATGTAGATGAACTCAGACGGTTCCGTCTCGGAGACGACGTGTGCGGATGCGATTCCCTCCGAAATCGTAATTCCGTCGGACAGACCCCGTACGAACGCGCCGGTCCCAAAGGCGAGGTATGCGATGATGTCGGCGGTGGCGTCGTTCGTCGTCCACCTGACGGTGAAGCCGTCCGTATCGTAGGATTTCATGTCCCCCGCGGCGAGCACGGACGGGGTGGATCCGTGGACCGCTGTAATGACGGCCTTCGTCATCGTGTCGTATTGGTCGACCTGCGTCGGCAAGACGGCGTCTCCACCGACCCCGGCGGACGCTCCCTCTTGGCTCCCGTCCTTCGAGGACGCGGCCCCGATCGCGAAGTTCTCATGCGCCTGAATCGAGTTCGACGATGTCTGATGGGTGTTCGCGAACAGGACCGCGCTCGGACTGAACCCGATGCCCGTGAAGGCGTCGTCGAGAGGTGCGGCCTCCGTCGCTTTCGCTTGGGTTCCTGCTTTGTATCTCCCGCCCTTCAGCAGGAGCATGACCCCAATCGTGCTCGCCGTCGCAGGCGCGTCGTTGATGGTCAGCGTCAATCCGTCCGAATCGAAGGAGGCGAGGCTCCAGTTCGCATCTTGCGCGCCGCCCGTCGTGAACGAGTACATACAGGCGTCCGTACGGAGGATCTTGTTCCAATCCATCGCTCCCGTCGTGGTGACGGCATCGTCGGCGCAGACGGCCACGCACCATTGGCTCGAGGCAGACGAGGCAGCTCCGAACGACATCGTCATGTGGTCGTTCTGGCCGCTTGCGACATGTGCCGTGTTGGCGTAGAGAAACAGCGCGCAATCCGGTCGGAAGCCAGCGCCCGTGATGATCTGATCTGTGCCCGACGTGTTCATCGTCGGAAGGAGGACGATTGCGTCCTCCGCATCGGTCCCTCCGATGGCGAGCCAGAACAAACGTTCCGTCGCCAGCGCGACGTTGTAGGAGAGGGTGAACCCGTCCGCGTCCATGCTGTCCAGTTGAACGTTATTCGTGCCGTTCCACCATACCGATTCGTTGCGCGTCGAGTGCATCGTGTTCGTAGTCGACACGTTATCGTCGTTGCGCCACGCAATGCACCCCTGCTGGACGCTGGCCCCGCGTTTCGTCGCGAACCCGATGGATTCCCGCGTGCTCGCGACCCAGACGTTCCCGTTCGCCAGACCGCGGGATCTCCAGAATATGACCGCCTTCGGCTGGAAGTCCAGACCCGTGATGTCGTGGAAACCGATGTTGTTGTACTGGTTATCCCGCAGCACGACGGAGCCGTGCTTGACGCGGAGGCTCGGAGGCGCCGCCTGCCCGCCGTCCCCGATTGCGACATAGGTGACGTACCGCTGGGCGGTGCCGGGTGGGACGAACGGCCCATTCGGACTCGGGACAATCTGCTCCACCGTGAATCCGTCGTCGTTCGTAGACGTCCACACGACTTCCTCCTCGATTCCGCCGGCCGTTGGTGGACCTCCCGGAGGCCATTCGGGGTCGATGGAGGCCCAGCAGCTCGTCGTCTTCGTCGTCGTGGCCGCCGCCATCGGGACCGTGCCGCCATCCGTCTCGTAGTCGAGATTTGCGATCCCCTGGGTGCCGTCCTCATCGAAACCTCCGAGGTTAATCCCATAATCGTAGTCCGCGGGTTCCTCGTCGAGTTCGCCAAGGGACGAGTTCGTCGAGAGGAAGGCGACACCGCGCGGCCTGAAGCCCATGGAGACCGACAGGAGGCTCGGACTGTCCGTCTCGGATGCGACCCCGGGAAGATTGAGTGACCCCACGCGGCCCGAGAACGTGCCCCCGAGGATTAGCCCCAGGAAGCGCACGGAGGAGGTCGTGACCTTCGTGTGGTTGAGCGTGAACCCATCCGAGTCCCATGATATGAAGTCGGCCTTGTTGTCGCTGATGAGATCGGCCTGCGCGCTCCCGTGCTTCGCCGACAGTAGGCATGACGATAGGGTGCTGAAATTCGCGCGGAGCTGCTGGACGTTCGTATTGTCGTTCGCGCAACAGGCCCACGCCCAGCGTCTCGATGTCGACTCGGCGGACCCCATTCCGAACGACGCGCCCGTCGCGGATCCCGTAGCGGTTTGATTCGTGTTCAGGAAAATGCCAATCTTCCCTTGGAAGCCCACTCCCGTGTAGGAACGGTTCCCCGTCGCGGTAGGACCGGTGAATCCACCGACGAACGCACCCGATACATCGCTCCCGCCGATGAAGGTGTAGTGGATGATGATGGCACTCGCCCCGCCGGGATTCTCCGTCCAGTTGACCGTGAACTTGCCGGCGTTACCTCCCGTCCCGAAGGAATCGAAGTCCGCAACGCTCTCCTGTGTAGGCGTGGAGTCTGAGAACACCTCGATGACGCGATCCGTGAAGTATCCCTTCCCGACGTTCGCCGGATCGACGCCGTTCTGGACGACATTCGAGATGCAGCCGCGCTGCGAGGGCGACGCCGCGACGCCAACTCCGAGGACCTTGTGGCCGCTCGACTCATCGAATCCGGACGTTGTCTGATTCGTCCAGAACAGGATGACGGCCTTACCGACGACTCCGCTGCCCGTGTCGATGGTCTGCGTTCCTGTGCCGGCGGGTCGCGTAAAGGTTCCCTTGACCCACGTCACAGCCATCTACGGCATCTCCGCTCGAAGAGATGGTTGATGGCCTAGCGCGCGTGCTTTTCCTTCCGGTGACGGACCCAATCGCGCCACGGCACCTCGTCGCCGCAGCCGCAGAGGATCGTCCCCGGTTGGACGTTTCCCTTCTTGCTCTTTGTCATCTAGTTCGTAGCATGGAGGGATCTCCGGACGATGGTTGATGGCGCAGCCGCGCGGAATCGAACCGCGACCTTCGGCTTAACAGGCCGATGCACGCACCCTCGTGCTACGGCTGCGTGTGGGACGGGCCCGGTTCGAACGGGCATCTTCGGTTCTGGAGACCGACCGGCTACCGATTGCCGACACCGTCCCAGGCCACAGGCGCGAGTCGAACGCGCGTCTCGGGGACCACAACCCCGCGTCCTTCCGTTAGACGACCGTGGCATAGTGCCGCCCTGAATCGAACAAGGATTTCCGGGTCCAGGGCCCGGCGTCTTTCCGTTAGACGACGGCACTATGGGCCATGACGGAGTCGAACCGCCTCGTCCGAGTTCCAGGCTCGGGATGCTGCCGTTACATCAAAGGCCCCTTCGCGAAGCCACCGGAGGGAATCGAACCCCCGTCCTCCCGCTTACAGGGCGGGTACTCGGCCAACGTGAGCTTCGGTGGCATGTGGAGACGCCCGGAATCGGACCGGGATCATCGGATCTTCAGTCCGGCGCTCTACCAGATTGAGCTACGTCTCCGCGGATGGAGCCGGAGGGAGTCGAACCCTCACCACCTACTTGCAAGGCAGGTATGCTTCCGTTAGCACCACGGTCCCACGGCGGCCCTACAGGCCGCAGCGCGCGCGTACGCCGTACGCCTTGGCTTGGTCCGGGAGATCCGGGCAGGCGGCGTGGGCCCACCCTGGCGGCGTTGCAGGAGGGGTTGGCGGGGGCGTCGTGGGCGGGGGCACGATTGGCGGTGCGGGCGCCTGGGACGTGAGCAGGACATACGCTACGTAGGCGATCAGGGCGGCGATTGCCACGGCGGCAACGACGAGCACGATGCGTTCGCGTCGGTACATGGAACACCCCGAGGTTCGAGGAACTATTTGAAGTTCATGTCGTGGTTCGTGGCTGCGCGCTGTTTCGCATACAGGACGAACGGGTCCGGATCGCGGATCATTCGGTAGCCGAGATTGGCGGCCGCGCTGTTCACGCGGGCGTCGCGTTCCGCCTGCGCCGTCCGCCACGGGCCGTGACCCCCCGCGCCATCCAGCTCGAGGATGACCGCGAGATCGCGGACGGTCCCGTCACGCACACCGGGAACGCCTTCAACGACCTGCTGGAACCGGAAGCCGAGGCGCGTCGCCGGGTCCGAGATGACATGGGCGAGCCATACCCTCTCGTTGGACGTCGGGCGGCGGGCGAGCGAGGCTGCGAGCTTGCGATGGAACGCGGGGTCTTTGTGCCGTTCCTTCATCGAACGGCTCACGCCGTCGTGGCGGGACCGGATAAAGACGGGATTGGCGTTGTGGACCTTCATCCGGTCGCTGGCGGCCTTGTCCCACGATGGGTCAAATCGGAGCCGCGTCATCGTTCTGCGTGATCTTTGTTTGGCTGCCGCCGCGAACGCAGGGTTCTTGTGTAATCGTTTCATTCGACGACTCGATGCCTCGCGTCTTTTCTTCACGAAGTCGGGATCCGCGTTCAGTCTGTTTATCGTTCGCCGGGCCGATTCGGACTGTATCATGCGTCTTCGCGGATCTTCGCTCCAAGCCTCCGACATGGATCGACCGATTCCCGCCTTCTTGACCCATTTGTACACGGCGCTCAATGACACGCCGACGGAATCGGACACCGATTCTAGACTCTTTCCGGACGCGTAGAGTTCGAGCGCTCTGTTTCTTATTCCGTCTGAGTAGGCACGGCGTGTCATCGTCCCCGCAATGGCGACGAAGGTATGTAAAACTATCCGTCACGTAAAGGAGACAGTATATACAATATTCAAAGTGTCCGCCGTGCTCAGGACGATCTGCGAGAACGTCCCGGCGCACAGGAACAGGTCCGACACCGTGTTGTAGAGCCACGCGCTCGAGATGGACGCGGCGATCCCCGTGTGCGAGGACGAGGCCTGGTACACGCCCGTCGAATTGAAGGCGAACGTGTTCGACTGCGTGTGCTTCGGTCCGACCGGTCCGCCTTCCGGCGTCGCGGAGTCCGACGCGATCACCGTCCAGGCGAATCCTTCGCGGCCCGTGAGACCCGTCTTCCCGGACAGGGTCGTGAGCTGGTTCTTGCCCTCGTTCTGCACCGCGTTCCGGACGTCACGGATTTCCACGACGCCCGCGCGAGCGATCCCACCGTGGAGCGGACACGCGGCCCCCGGGCATACGACCTCGGCGTGAATGTCGCCGCGGAAGCGGATGACGTTGTCCAACGAGGGACTGAATGCACTCGACATGGCGTTCCCTACCTCACCCTTTGGTTCATGGTGGCCTCACAGGCCGAACCGCGCCAGTTCCTTGCTGATGTCGTCCCTCGAGGCGTCGTAGAAGTTGAAGTTCAATGTACCGCCGTGCATCCCGCCGGAGATTGTCGTCCCGGCGGCAACGGCTCCGGCGCCCCCCATCCCCAAGCGGAACCCGAGGATCCCACGGTTCTCCTCGGCCGTGAGGACGCGTTCGCCGCGATGGAGCATGAACGCCCCCGTCTCGGTCACGAAATCCGTGCCCATCTGCAACGACCGATTCTCGCTCGATGTGAGCAAAGCGCGGAAAGCATCCGGGAAGGCCGACAAATTATGCAAACCCGATAGAAGTGCATCGAAGCTCCTTCTCGAGTCTAGGTTGGCGAGGACATCCATGAGTTCACGGTTCTCCTCGGCCGTGAGGACGCGTTCGCCGAGGTGCAGGCGATACATCCCGGTCTCCTCGACGAAGGGCGTGCCCTCTTGGAAGCTCTTTCCGGCGGTGGCAGCGATGTATGTCCCGACACCAGCGAGAGCGGCAGCCATGATGGCGATGGCTGGGATTGTGCCCACGAATAGGGTCCGGCCCGATATCTCCGCGAGGGCCACGGCGAATTGCGCGGCTGCGAGGCCCCACGCGGCCGCTGTCAGGACCGAATAGAGGGCCGCCTGTTCCTTGCTCGTCGCGCTCATCGCGGCCATCATCAAGGCTACGCCGCTGACGGCCGCGCCGACGCCGACCATCGCGGCACGCATGGCGACCGCGCGCCGGTTCAGGGTGTTGAACCAGTTGTCGACGTCGCCCATCGTAGGTACGAGCTGCGTCGCCATCATCAGTCGGAGTTTTCCGAACGCCGCGACCATATCCAGGATCGTCTTAATCGGCAGGATCCTGTTGAACAGGGCGAACAGGATGATCATGTTCTGGACCGGCTGTGGGAGAGAGAGGAACGCCTTCACGAGTCCGAGGAATACCTGCGAAAAGGCGTTCCACACGGGGAGCATGTTCACGACGATGCGCAGGAGACCTTGGAGGAGTTCCAAGAGTTGCGGGAGGTTCGCCGCGAAGTCCCGGATGACGGTCACGAGGATCTCCCGGAACACCGGCGCCGACGCCGTGATGATGTCCTTGAGTTCCGTGAGTACATCCGAAAGGGCCTCAACGACTTCCGGTGTTCGGATGCCCCCCACGAAGGTCTGAACGACCTGCTGCCATTGCGACTGTAGCGTGTCCGCCGTCTCTCCCGCAACCTCCGCGAGTGCTCCCTGAGAGTTCGTGATTGCGTCGATGGACCCGGGTAGGCGGTCGGCGTTGAGGAGAAGGAACGCGAGGGCACGTGCGCCCCTACGCTCCATGAAGCCGAAGAACTCCGCGAGCTGATCGACGTCGATCGAGACATCAAGACGGTCAAACGCCTCTACGAGCGCCAACAGGTTCAGGCGTCCGTCCTCGATGATGTTCACGCCGAGGCCGAGGGAGTCGGCCCATGCCTGTGCCTGGTCCGCGTTCTGGATGAGGCTCACGATCATCTGGTCGATGCCACGCGCCGAGATCCCGGCCTGCTGCCCGGCGTTCACGAGCTGCACCATGAGGGCCAAGAACTCCTCCATGGTTCCGCCCGCGAGCTGAATCGTCCCCGCGGCGAATCCGAAGGCCCGGCCGAAGTCCTCGACGTCCAAGAGCGAGATGTTCGCCGCCACCTGGAGCTTGTCGAACACCTCGACGGCCGTGAGACCCTGTGCGGCGAACGCGGTCGTCGCGACGACGTATGCCCGGGCGGCCGTCTCCCACGAGATCCCGTTCGCCAGGACAGCTTGCGTGGCGACGTCGATGATGTCGATGATCTCGCGGCCTGTGAGGCCGGCCTTGGCGAGGATGAGTGCACCCTGCGCAATCTCGTCTCCGGCGACGCCCCACGACGCAGCCGCGACGTTGATGGCGTCGTTCAGCTCCCACATCTGAGTTTCCGTCAAGCCCCCGATGACGGCCGTCTGGCGCAGGGCGAACTCGTAGTTGCGGAGGGCCCCGATGGCGATTCCGACGACGGCCGCCTGCCCGGCGAAGGCGATGCCCCCCGCGATCGCGACCCGCCGGGCGGTGTCTCCGATGCCTCCGGTGATCGTCGCCATGGACGCACGCCATTGGGCCTGGAACCGCGCGAGTTCGGCCTCCGCTTGGGAAGCGTCCGCCGTGATGAAGATATCCGCCTCGGCCATCTCAGCTCACACGGTGGTTCGTGGCGGTCGTTACCATTAAGTAGTTGCCCGCGTTTACCGAGAACGTGGCCGACTCGGATGCGGTCGTTCTCGTCTTGGCGGTCCTCGGTTTGATCCTCGTCTTGTTCGCGGTCGGGCCGCTTCTCCTTCTCTGGTGCATCTACACGATTCTCGGGATGCCCATCCAACTGAGCCTTGAACGTTACGTCGCGGCGCTCCTCCTCATCCTATTCTTCGGCGTCAGTTTCCTCAAGAGCAAGTGATTCGCATGAACGTGAAACAGATAACGGTGGATCAGCAGACGGCGCAACGTGAGTACGAGGCCTACCGCGAGGCTCTCAAGACGAAGAAGGACGCGTTCCTGCACGACCTGAAGGTCGCGTACGGGCACATGCGGCACGGCCGGTCCGTCCTGGATGTGTGGCAAGCCTTCGCAGATACCGGGCTCGACGCGAACGGCGACCCGAAGATCGCAATCGCGCGGGCGGACTGGCGCGAGGTCCGTTTCCGGAAGTTCAACGAACCCTACGGCTGGTGGACGGACATCGGCTTCCAAGGCATCTTCTCCGACAAGGATCGGACGCCGCATCCGTCTTGGAACGGAAGGACACGTCAGATTGTCGATATGGCGGCGAAGGACGATGTCACCGTTCCGAAGGGCACATGGAGATATCCCACGGAGGTCACGGTCGTGAACGGTCGTCCTCTGCGCGAGAGATTAAGGACGATCGTCCCGGTCGTACCGGCGCGCTTCCTCCCGAACCACGCCCTCGCGAACTACCACATCCTGTGGGAGGTCGAGAAGTGGGATGTCGTGACGCCGCCGCGGGATCCATTCCTGCTCAAGCGCGTCAGCCCGAACATCTTCGTCGTCCTCGCCGGTTGGGACCTGACGCCCGTCGAGCGCGCGGTCCTGCGTGGGCGGATCGCCTAGATGATGCTTCCCCATACCCGGTAGCGAATCCGACGACGCACGGCTTTCCGTGTCAGGCCGTACTGACCGAGCATGTAGTTCCGTACGAACGTCTCGGACGATCGAGACGTCCACGTTCCCTTGAACACACTCCGGATGTCCCCCGCGAGCGCGACGTACCGGAGCAACTGGTTCGGCGGCACGAGGAGCCACGCCCAGAACCCGAATCCTGGAAGGAGAGACGCCTTCACGCGCCCGACGTCCGACTCGAACCGCTGCGGCGGGATTCCGTACTTCTTGGGCTTCCGGAGCATGTCCCGCTTCACCGCGATCCACGCGCGCATGAGATTGTCGATCTGATCCCTCGAGTCCTCGATGCCGTCCGCGACGAAGGAACGCTGCGGCACGTGGGGATTCAGGCCGAGTTCGTGGACGGCCACGTAGGGAGCATTCTCGAAGGACCTCGGATCCAGCACAATCTGCATCCCGAGGCGCGTCCGGACCACGTACACGCGCAAGCGATCCTCGACGTCCCCTCGGAGGGTGAGCCACCATTGGAGTTCCGCACGCGGACCGAGGCCGTACGGCGTCCCCTCCCGGATCTTACGCAGGATGGTCGATGTCGCGAGTTCGGGCCAGCGTACCGGCCCCGTGTAGTACGCCTTCCGGATGTTCTCCTCGATGATGTCGGCAATCATCTTTCCGATGAGGGGCCACTCCCTGTCCATCGTCGCGCGCATGGCCTGGAGCGACGGGGAGACATCCTCCGTGATGATGACACGATATCGGACAAGTTCCTTGAGACGACCGCCGAGACGGCGGCGCATCTCCTCCCCGACGAACGCCTGACGCCCGAAGAAGGAGATCCCCCCGCCCCCGAGGACGGGGAAATCCTCTCCGGGAGGACCAAGACGACCGAGATTCGGAGCCGCCATGTCATCACATGGTTCTTAGGGAGACTCTTCCTCGACCTTCCCGGGACGCTGCACGGGACCGCCGTAGAGCTTCGCCAACTCATCGTAATAGGCCTCGATGGCCGGCACGGAATCGGGGTTGTCCTTGACCATCTTGTGGAGGCTCTCGTCATCCGCAGGCGGCGGATTCGCCAAGATGTCCATCCGCGCCAGGATGATCGCCGAGGCGTACAGATCGTGGACCGGGTGCTTCCGCATGTCCTCGAGGGTCCAGCCGTGCTGCAAGAGCTTGCCCGTCACTCGGACGGCAACCCGAGAGTCGCGAGCGAAGGCAAAAAATCCGCTACATCCCTCTGCATGTGGTTCAGGATGAACCCCGACGTGATGATCGTGAAGTCCGGGTACTCGGCCTTGAGGCGTCTCCACACGTCTTCCGTGAGGCGGTACTTCTCGAGGATAGGGCCGTGGCAGCAGGAGTTGTTGCAGATGCCGATGCGCATGGCCTTGGAGACCATCGCCCAGCACTTCGATTCCTGCGCACTCCACATGGCCTTCACGAACACATTCGCATCCGCATCCTCGATCCTCTTCTTCTCGGAGCGGTCCATCTGGGGTTCCTCGCCCGATTCGAGGATGGCGTAGTGCACCTTCACAGGTCCGAGGGCGTGATGCTTTACGGTGACGACATGCACCTGTTTCGAGAAAGCCAGGAGACGATCAAAGATGTTCTGGTCGTCCTCGTCCTTCTTCGCGATTTCAGGCGGAATCGTAATCGGGGTGTCGACTTCGTCGCTTACCATCGCATCACTTCGGAGAGTGGTTGTTGGCCTAGCGTTTCTTCGGACGCTTACGTTTCTTCTTTGGCGGGTAGCCGTATGCCATTGACCCTCACAGTTCTGTGTCGGCTGTCACGGTGAAGTACGGCTGCTGGCGGATGTCGAACATCTCGCAGCGGAACGTGATGACTTCCCGGATCGTCTTGTTGGGCGCCGGTCGGGCGCTCCACTCCGAGATCCCGGAGTTGCGCATCGTGACCCAGACATGTCCGGACCCCGTCGCGCTGGACACCTGGAAATACACGCGATAGCCGGAGTCGGTTGTGAGCTGGGCTGTCGAATTGAAGATGGCCCCGTCCTGTTGGCCGCGGTCCGCCTCGTGGAACATCATCGCGTACCCTTCCTGGTCCGCGAGACGCGTAACCGTAATCTCCCCCACCTCGCGGACGGCGATGTGGTCGATTGTCGTTCGGCCGAGAAGCTCGAGGTCCTCGTACTCTTTCCCGAGACGCCCCGTGTCGATGCCCTCGACGTTCGTGATACGCCGCGCCCGGGCTGGAACGGATCCCGTGGCATCGCTCTCCGTGCCGGCCCAAGACGACGCCCGGAGGGGCGGCGCGATGAAGTTCGCGATCAGGCTCGCGGTCGTCCAGTTCGCGACCGACAGGGACCCGACGGACTGGGAAATCCCGCTGAGCGTGTGTTCCGTCGAGATGAACACCTTGCTAAACTTGCCCTGGTAGAAGACCATGGCCTACCTCAGACGTTGGTTGATGGTTAATACTGCACCGTATCGAGGCGCACGTTGTACTCCACCCGGAGACGCACGATGCACCCGAATAGGTACGGCTGGTCCGCGGGTTCCATGTTCGACTCCCCGGTCGGTTCGTCGTTCGAGCAGTAATCCGGAAGGTCCGAGGATCCCATGACGGTCAGGAGTTGCGCGAGATACCAGTCCGCGAGTTCGACGCGCGACAGGACGGTCGCCTCGACGGTCTTCCGGTGACCCTCCTTGAACACGAGGCTCGCCTCGACCGTCACCGTGTCGACGCGGACGTCGTCCCCGATCGTGTAGTCCACGACATCGGGTTCCTTGATGAGCAAAAGGATAAGGGGGGGCGTGTACGCCTTGTTCCGGTCGTACAGAGGCTCAAGGCGGAATCCCTCGAAGACCTTGTTCACCCCGATTTGCGTCTGGATGGTCGCCGCCACGGCTTCCCGGATCTCGTTGATGGGGTCGGCCATGGCGGGGCACCCCGCCTACGTCCAACCCAGACGTCGCGAGACGGCCTGCGCCGCCATCTGGACGAAGATCACGAGCAGGGGATAGAATCCCGGCCCGAGATACTCCTCAACCGCCAGAGCGTCCGGCAGGTCGAGTGCGCCCGCGATTCCGCCGACGACGACCGCCAACAGCATCGTGGTCAGGAACTTCGCGCTCTCGAACCTCTCGGGGTTGCCTGTGTCCGGATCGACGGCCCGGAGCCACCCGAGGAAGGCGTAGATGCCCGCCGTTCCTGCGCTGATGACGATCGCCTGTAGGATGGTCGCTAGGTCTAGCATTTCCACCATACGGGTTTCCTCGGACGGTGGTTCGTGGTTACCAACCCGCCTCGTCCTTATATTTACACCTATCCACGAGCGGGACCGAGAAAGACCAATAGAACAGAGCCGCGGCGAAGATGAAACGAAGGATGGCGATTCCATCGGTCGGGTTGAACGGGAGGTATTCAGCGGCGATTGCGAGGACCTGCGCGACGCCGACAGCGGCGATAGCGACCTTTAGGCGGACGTCGACGTACATCCTGCCCTTCGTATGAAACATGACGATGAATGCGAACAGGACGGACGCCAGGGCGAGGAGGAAGGACGCGACGATGTGCGGCGGACTTCCGACGAACGGTCGACCGACGATTGCTCCCAGGACGGCGATGAGAAGGTAATTCGTGCGGAGTCCGTTCTCGTACATCGCAATCATCAAGTCGCGTTGCGAGAACTTCTTCGGGGGAAGCCTCTTGCCTGGACCCAGCATCATAAGCTGGTTCATGGCGCGTGCTAACGCTGTGCGAGTACCCGGATGGCCCGGAGGGACGATTTCTCCCGCGGCATACGGTACTTCTCGAGGTTGTCGAACAGGTCCTTCCACATGGGGAGGACCGTCCCGTCCCAATCGTACTGCTGCACGGCGAAGTCACGGGCGGCCTTCCCCATCCTTTTCGCATCCTCCGGGGTCTTGTAGATTCGCGCCAGCTTGTCCGCCGCGTCCTGCACGTCGGCCAGGGCCCACAACCCCCCCGTGGCGTGCATCTCGACGGCCTGCACCTTCGCGAGGAGGCCGCGTTTCTGCGTGATCGTAATCTGGTTGACCTTCGTGCCGTCCTCCCCCGTGACAATCTTCGATTCCTCGTCCGCGTAGAACTCCTTCGGGGTCGTCCAGGCTGTCGCGACGCTCGGAAGGCCGCACGCCATGGCCTCCATCATGGGGATGCCGAATCCCTCCCCACCCGTCAGGAGCAGGTGCGCATCCGCCGCGGCGTAGAGATCCCGGAGTTCGTCCTCGGAGATCCACAGGTCCGCCAGCATCTTCGCGTTCATATTCGTGAAGAACACGCTGTCCTCGATTGACAACATCCTCATGAGGTTCGGGATGTCCCACCCCGTCTGATCCTGCGGCAGGCAATGCAGAAGGAGCTTCGCGTTCGGAGCCGTGGAGTGCTTGAAGATGGCGAAGGCTTGGAGCGTGCGATCGAGGCGTTTCCGAATCTGGTTGTGCGCGACGCTCAGGACGAGGAAGTCATCCGGCTGAATCATCCCTCCCCCGGCGATGCGCTGCCGGAGCTTGCGTCGCTCATCGTAGTCCACGACGGGTCGGAACACCTTCGTGTCGACGCCGTGCGGGACGTACTTCCCCCAATCGACGCCGATCGACTCGATGAGCTTCTTCCCGAACTTCGAGAACGCGATGGGCACGTCCGTCCGGAGGATGCTGTCGGCCCAGAACGGCACGCAGTTCTCCGTGTCGAACGTGATATGACGGATGTACGGATGGTCCCCGGACTTGATCCACGGGTGCTCGAGGAGATAGTGGGCGCACCAGATGTCGATGAGACTCCAGACGATGTCCGGCTTGTACTTCTCGATGTACCACGGGACGATGTCGGCCCCCCACCGGTCCTGTCCGATCGGGAGCACCGTGATCCTCTCCCCCAGCTCGCGCGGTCGGATGGGCGTCCCTCGGTAGTCCTGATGCACCGCGTACACGTCGTATCCCCAAGAGTCGAGTGCCTGCGCGACGCGCCTCGTGACGTTCGCGAATCCCGTAACTGCGGTTATGCCGTGACTCAGCATCAGTACGCTCGTCATGGGGACAGCACTCCGCGCGCGCACGTGATGCGGTCGTAAGCGAGGGATGTCTCCATACCCTCGAGGTCGTAGAGAGCTAGATGGGTGTGTTCATGTCCCAGAGTATCCTCGATGCACTCGGCGGCATGCCCGATGAGAAGGATCCTCCGCCGCGTCGGGTGCGTCATCGCCACGAGATTCATTCCCATGCGCCGATGCTCAATCCACCGGTCGAGAGCGGCGTTGAGGTCGCCCGGGTCCATCCGGTCCGACAGGACATTCACCGTGACGGTCACAGGGCCTTCACCTCGACGTCGCAGCAGGAGGTATCGCCGTACATCTTGTGGGCCGTGAGGACGATGACCTGATTGTCATCGCGCCAGATGATGCCCGTCATCGCGTCCAATACGCTACGGATGGCCTTGTCGAGGTCCGGACGCACGGTGGGCCACGTGCGCTTCTTCGGCACGCTTGGCGGCTTCTGGAACGCGAATCCCAGTTCCACGATGACGGCCGTCCCCCTCGGGAATACGGGCAATTCCGGTTGCTCCGACTTCATGAGGAGACGGACCGCCTCGAGCGCCCGGTCCTGGACGTTCGTGTTCCAGGAGACGAGCTTCTCGCCGCCGACGGACGTGATATGGGCTCTCCCGGTCTTCTTGTTCACGAAAGCCCGGGTCGACCCCTTCGGGACCGGCGTGCCGAATACCCGGAATCGGAGTCCTTCAAGTCGCAGTTTCTCGGCCGTCTCGTCGTCCATCTCATCTCCACCTATTCACTTTTGGATAGCATTATTCACCGATAATGCTAATCAAACGATGATCCAGTTCCCTCCGAACGTGTTCGCGGTGAGCACGATGTCCCTCTCGTTCCCGTGGAACACGACCATGTGCGGGTTCGATGACGTCAGGAGGTCGTACCCCGTCCCCATGGCGGTCTTCGTCTGACCGTTGTCCGTCCATACGAGCTTGAAGGGCCTGCCCATGTCACCACACCGTGACGGGACGCGGATAAGCGATGATCTGTTGCGGCGGCCCGTGGTACTGGCAGTACATGTGCGGTCCCGTGTGGCAACACGTCCCTGCGCAGATGCAGCACATCGATGATGGACCCGGAATCATCCCTCGTCTCCCTCAGCACCTCTGGACTTTCGCTTTGTCTTCCCGCGAGTATCGGGAATGTTGATTGACGTGAATGGGCCCATTTCTTTCAAGGCGTCGAGGGCCATGAGGTCCGCGTCCAGGACATCTCCACCAGGAAACTTGACAATCTCCGTGAAACGGGGTGTGGGAACCGGCCTCCCATCCGAATCGTACTTCCCGGATTCTGAGGGGGCCACCTGTCGGTCGAATGCGGCTTGGAACGTCTCCGCGTTCTCCCCATCGCGGCTCGCATACGCCACGACGGAGGCCCACGTACCCGGGGGTAGAACGACGGAGGGTCCGAGGTTGCCGCGATCCGCGTTGGGCATCTGCCCGTCCAATGTGACCATGATTCGCACGGATCCGTCCGCGAGCCTCTCGAACCACCACCCGCTGTGCGCATGGAACACGGTCACACGTCCGAGTAGTCCACGATGTCGGTCGACGGGTTCGCAATCATGACGTCGCTCGCGGCCCGACGGCTTTCGATGTTTCTAGGAGGTACGATATCCACCGCGCGGTCGCCGATCTGGATGCCGTAGTTCATGAGAAGCATATTCCGCGCGACCTCCCAATGCCGGTTCACGGGTCGTCCCGTTTCCGGATCGATGTGCCACGCGTCTTTCTTCTGGTCTCCGAGGTATCCTGCGAACTCCGAGATGATGGCGTCCTTCACGGTATCTCCACTCGTCGGGGAGGAGTCCGTCCACGAGACGCTCGCCGAGACGCCGGAGTTCGTGAGGGTCGTCAGTCCGAACGGTCCGTAGATGTCCTTGATGCTCTGGGACGAGAAGAAATCCGGATCGCCGCTGACCGTGGAAAAGCCTGTCGAGTCGTAAAACAACTGGACGATGTTCGGCATCTCATCCTCGGGGTTATGGTTCTTGGCGGGTCACTACGACTCCGGTCGGCCGCTGTACGACTTCGTGGTGTCGTGTCGGTGTCGTTTGAGTTTCTCAATCTCGTCGAGGGCCTCCTCGAGGCCGTTCGCGAGATGCTGCAATGCCTGCGATGTGTCGTACCGGGTGGAACAGAGCGCCGATCGAAGTTGCTCCACGGATGGTTTCTCCGGAAGGTGCTTCCTTTCGGCATCGTCCTCCGTACCGTAGTATTCCGGCTCGTCGTTCTCCAGGTCGTTCGCCCACGATTGCGCTTCGTCTACTTCTTCTTGTGCCATACCAGACACTCTCCGCCGCGAGAACATCGCGGTGAACGTCGTAAAGCCCGGCAACTATAAGAAGGATGTGCCCGAGGAGGAGCGACCGGAGACCCACTTTTCCAGAGAAGTAACTCCGGCCTACACTACGGGCGAACCGCGTAGAGCACGGCAACTACTTAACGGTTGCGTCCGCGTCGAACTCGGGACTGTCGGCGGAGATGGACGCGGTCTTCGGGTCGTACCCGTACTTCTTCGCGAGAACATCCATGTACTGCCGAACCTGTCCCCATGCGTCCCGAGCCGTGTTCTGCCACGATGGTCCATAGACGAGTACGGGCGTCGTCTGAGCATCGCGATAGAGGCCGATGAGTTTCGCATGTTCTTCTTCGGTGAGGCGGACGTGCTTCATTCCGTCTCCGTCCCGGCGTCCTTCTTGTAGCTGCGTTCGCCCGCCTTCCGGATTGCCTCGAATACGACGCCCGGATCCTTCGTCTTCTCGTACGCGTCGAAGAAGCCCAAGACGCGGTCGGACCATCCAGCGAGCATGCACACGCCTCCCTCGGGGAACTGCGCCGTCCCGTACCCAGCGAGGTCGATCGAGTACAGGTAGGGCGTCTTGCCGATCTTCGAGACGTAGCGGTGGTACGACTCCGCAAGACTGTTCCCACGTGCCCCTACGCTCGAGTACATGGACGCGAACCTCGAGGTGACCTCGCTGTCGTAGCATTGCATGTCGCTGAAGATGACAATCCGGTCCACCGAGATGCCGTTCTCCGTGAGGTAGTCGATCGCCAGGAAGGCGTTCGTCGCCATCCCCACGTCCGTCGCACGGTATCTCTCGACGGCTTGCAGCAGGGATCCCGATTTCATCGTCGGGACCACCGCGAAATCCTCGGCGAACACGGACGTGATCGCCTTGTCGCAGATGTGCGTCGAGAGAGCCTGGAGGACGTTCGCCACGTCCTTCATCGACACGGAGGACTTGGCGCTGACGTTCGCGTCCATGGAGTGACTGTTGTCCGAGGACAGGAAGGTCGTTCCGGCGAGGCGCGGGACGTTCACCACGCTGAGCCGCATCGCCGTCTCGAGGGCGTCCAACACCTCCGCAGACTGCGTGACGCTCTGGATCTCCCGGTAGGCCGAGAAGAACCGGAACGGGAACTGCTTCGACTTCCGGACGGCCTCCGGGTCCGTGAGGACCTTGAGGACCGGCGTGAGGTCGACGCCCTTCTGGATGAAGTTCCGGAGATTCCGCAGGAGTGCCATGTAACCCATGTTCGGGATGGCGGCCTCCCAGTTCTCCTTCGTGCTTCCTTTCGTGGAGATCGTGACCTCCCACGTGTACGGAGGCGTCAGGGTGCGTTCGAGGACCTGCTTGTAGAGGGCCGCGCGTTCCGGCATCTTCGGCTTCGGGTGCGTGATGCGCAGGACATCCCGGAGCTTGACTTCCCCGTCCCGGTCGTACTTCGCGAAGCCGTACGCGCCGAAGTTGTCGAAGGCGTCCGCGAGGCCGCGCTTGAGGGCGTTGCTCATCATGCCGGCCTTCGCGTGGTTCCCGATGTCCCCGAAGGCCTTCTTCCAAGTCGCCACGAGTTCCGTGAGCTGATCCGCGCGCGTGACGACCTTGGGTACGGTCGAGCGAACGAACGTTCGCGTCTCGGGATACCGGCACGCCTCAACGAGGAGGACGAGTGGGATGGTGCGAAGGTAGAGTTCCCGGCGCGCGTACACGGCGAGATCCAGGACGAACTGAGGATCCTCCTTCGCGACGACGCCGATGAGCCGCCGGATCTCGTCATCACCCTGCGCCGTGGCGTCGTAGAACTTCGGCTCCCCGACGAGGGCCGTCGCGACGCGCGTGTAGAGTTCCATCTTCGGCTGCATCGCGAAGGCGAGTCCGCCCTCCTCATTCACCGTCGCGTCCGGTCTGTCCTGCACACTACGACGTGCCGTCGCCTTGGGGTTCTGTCGTGCCATGCTCATCACATCTGGACGTTTCCGTCCCCCTGCAATTTAGAAGGGGGGCGAGGATGGTCGAGAACGGGTATTTGCCGGGGTTTCACCGACACCCTGTTAAAGCACAGAAGTATCCGTTCTCTACACTACGCCCGCGAGAGGTAATACATGATGGGTATTTAATCGTGCCGACGCCGCGTAGCGTCTGTTGCCGGTGTGTGTCACTCCCATTGCCAGATGACGTACCGCTGCGGCGGGAATCCCGTCAGCGCGAACAGGAGCGGGTCCCGGATGGCCGGACGGGACAGGATCGCGATAAACTCGGGCGTGGCGACCTCATACGCCGGGGCGCCGGCCTCTCGCAGCACGTCCACGATCTCGACGGGGACGTCCCTCTGCATGATGTAGTCTTGCAGGCCGTAGACGTACATCGGAATGATGCGATCTACGTCCCCGATGAGGCGGGCGTGTATGTGGTGAACCCACCGCGCATTTTCGGGCAGTTCCGCGCACGCCAAGTTGCACACTTCGACGGTCTCGGCGCGAGGGAACTTTTCCCGTATGGCTTCCAGGGATGCGAGGTTCTGCGATCGGTGGTTCAGGGATGTCAGGAGGTTCAAGGCCGTGTTGGGGCCGCCGCCAAGATTCGATCCACTCCCGACAGCAACCCAGTCGTTCCTGACCGGAGGTGTGATTGCGGCGTCCATTCCAGTCACGACCTTGACGAACTCCCGCCTCTCGTCGTCCGTCATGTCGCGCCACTTCCGGACGATGGAGGACTCCGGCGCGATGAACGTTGGGACGTTCCCCGTGTTCAGAATGCGCCTCGTGATGCAGACGCCATCCTCGATGCGCAGCTCGATATCGACCCGCGGCGGAGTCGGCTTCTTTACGTTCGGAACGACCGCGGGGCCCACGACTTCCGCCACCTTTCTCCGTCGGAGCATGCCGCCTGTAACCGTCGGCAACTACAAGAAAGCATCGGTGGACGGCCCTCGTCCCTCGCCTACCTCGTGGGACTCACGGGGCCATGCTCGAAACAGAAAGGATTCGAAAGGAGGTGGGGGGACGGGATGCTCAGATCCCGTCCACGAGCAGGAGCGCCTTCGGCGTCTTGAGGGCCGTCACGCGCTCGCTCCACGCCTGGTACACGGTCACGTGATCCTCGTCGCGCGTGTACTGGTTCGTGTTGAACGGTCCCGCGCGCCCGAACTGCGGGTCGAACGACTCGTAGATCGTCGCGGCCTTTGCGCTCCGGTCGAATCCGAGGGCCTTGTTCGACTGCACGACGCCGGCCGAGTTCATGAACGAGAAGTCCACCGGGGTCAGGGTCACTCCGAAGATGACCGGCACGGCGACGCCGGGCACGAACGGGGACTGCTGCCAGACGGTGTTCGTCTTGTTGATGAGCCGCTCGGCGACGTAGGTGTGTTCCTCGACGTCGACGAACAAGTCCGTGAGCCGGTACGGGTAGCGCGCGCCGTCGGAGTTCGTCTGCTTCGCGACGACGAGCTTCATCCGCAGGATGTCCTTAATCGGGTCGGACGCCGTCTGATCCCACGCGTTCGCGGACGCCTGGTTGATCTCCAGGAACTTGCGTTTCTTCTCGTACCCGACGCCCGACGCGGTCGCACTCGGGTAGAGGTTCTGGAGGCCCGCGTCCGCGTCGATCGCGGCGGTCCCGACGGCCCAGTCGTTCGTCACATCGGCCGCGGTCTTGTTGTTCACGTACTCCGCGAGCCATGCGGCGAAGAGTTGCTGTCCGCGAACGACCTCGTCGATGTCCTTCGTGTACCGACGGACATCCGGGCCGTACTCGATCGCCATGCCGAACCCGGTCAGGGTCGCATACTTGCGGTCGAGGCGGGTCTGAATCTTGACGGTCGCGAACTCTCCTTCCGACGTCCGCGGGGCCGGGAATGCCTTGTCCGGGTGCGTGTACGCGGTGAACTTGTCGGCGAAGTAGGCCACCGTCGGGGCGTCCGCCGCGACGTGCGGGAACATGCCCTCGAAGATGAGTCGTGGTCCGACGAGTTCGCGCAGCTCGGCATCCTGGAACTCCTTCCGCAGGAGGTCGTGGACGGTCAGTATGATGTCAGGCATTCAAATCACCCCACAATGAGGACGGCGTGTAGACCCGCCGCACTCGAACTGTCGAGCAGCATCCCGTATGGCCGAGCCGGGCCAATGGAGTCCGTCGCCGGGACGGACGTGGTCGTCCAGTCCGAACCCGTGTTGCTGAATCCGACGAGGGTGCCTGCCACGACGGCCTCGCGCACCTTGACGCGCCGGATGACCTTGCCGGTGAGCCACTCGACCGTGGCCTTCCGCATGTCGTCTCGGCTGGAGAGGGTGATGGGTGCCGTGGACGTCGGATCGATGCCCTGCGGGAATCCGAGAGGTTCCTCGATGACGCGCCCGACGGGCTTCTGGTCCGAGTGGGGCCGCGCGAAGATTGTGAGGTTCCCCTGGGACGACGCGGTCCATGGCTGGACGTAGTCGCCCGCGGCAATCTTGAGGGAGTACGTGCCGTACGGCCCGAACTTCTCGCCGGACGGTCCCGTGACCGCCGAGATGGGCGTGAAGACACCTTCGTAGAGGGCGCCGGACTGCTGCAGGCCCTTTCCGATGTCTGCCGGGTTCGTGATGACGGATGGCATGGTTTTTCACACTCCTTCTAGGCGGGCTTGTTCTCCAGCGGTCCCATCCCCAAGAGCGCGGCCTTGTACGCCTTCAGGGCCGCAATCTGTTCGGGTGTGAGATCGGGTTCGTCGGACCCCGCGACGAAACGTGCGAGGTTGACCTCTCCGGACGCGGCCGGGATGATGAGGTCGTCGCGAGGCTTCGTGGCCTGTGCGCCGGAGTGGGATGTCTTCCCGCTCTTGACGCCAGACGCGATGACCCGGAGTTGCTCCAGGGAGAACTGCTCGAACTCCTTGACATCCACGTCCATTTTCTTGAGCGCCAAGAGTTCGGAGTAGCGTTCCTGCTTGAGGCGGTCCTCGCGGAACTTCGCGAGATCGTCACGTTCCTTCTGCGCGGCCTCGAGTTGCGCCCGCAGCGCCACGATCGTCTGTTCATCGGACATGAGAGTCCCTTCGGACGGTGGTTTCTGGTTTCCCGCCAGAAGGGCCGCCTTCTCCGCCTCGAGGGCGTCGAGTTTGGCCTTCATTTCGGCGATGACCGTCGCGTTGTCTTCTGTCATATTTGCCTCGGACGGTGGTTCGTGGTTTCCGTCGGGCGATGGCATGACGGTCCATTCCCATCCCGTCCCGCTCCCGTCGGACGGGATGCTGATGAACGAACTGTCGGCGGCGATCGTTGCGGAGGTGTTCCCCGGAGTACCGCTTGTCGACGCGAAGATGATGTTTCCTGTGGCGGTGTTGGTCGCGCCGACGGACTTCGCCTCGGATGGCTTCTCCTTCGAGTAGGACATCGTCGTGTACCAGGACAACCCGCCTTTCTTTCCGCTCGCGTTGAATCCGGCGGACTCGATGTCGACGTCGTGCGCCCGAAGGCACGCAGTCGCCTCCTCGAGGTGCACGCGGAGGCATCCTTCCAGACCCCCCTCCATGTCTCCGTGGTAGGCGGCCTCGGCACCCGATACCTCGACCCCGTGCTTCTTCGCCCGTCGAACGAGGCATGCGTGGATCTTCGCCTTCGCCGCGGGGCCGAAGTTCGAGTTCTTAAGACGTGCGAGGCCGTTCCGGGCATGCGCCGCGTCGTGCGCGGGGAAGCTCCGACCGGGTCCGCAGAAGGCCGAATCCGGCAGGGCGTTCCGCGTCTTTGCCGTCAACTTGGCACCCAAGGCGACACCGGATGCCTCGAGTCCGGAATCCCAGTATGGGCCTTCCTGTCGCCAGAGTTCCGCGGCGAAGTCGTCGTCGTCCAGCTCGTATTCAATCGTTCCGCCGCAGCAGCCCTCATCCTCGTCTGGATTGTCCATAATCTCACCCATTTTGTAGCCGACAACATAACAGTTGTCAGGAGAACAGGCAGGCACGGACGGGGTCACGACGAACGTGTTCCCCATGCCGATCGCGTCGACAATCTCTGTCCCGGAGAGTTCCTTCACGACCGCCTCGACGGACGTGAACACATCGGGCATGAGGCGGTCGAGGATGGCCTTCATGTTCGATTCAATCTTGATGCGGAGGACGAGTTCGTCCTTCAGGTCGTTGTCGATGTCGGACACGGTCGCTGCGACGACGGTTCCGTCGAGTTCGGTGTCGTGATAATGGTTGATTCCTACCTTCGTCCCGACCCACGTCCCGGCGATCTTCCGGAGTGTCCCGGGGCGCCATGTGACCATGATGACATCGCCGTCGGCCATGCGCATGTAGACGGGCGAACCGTCCTCGGCCGCGACGACCGTGATGATGCCGTCGTTATCGGGATCCAGGACGAAGTCTCCGAAGTCCTCCCCGACGACCGCGTTCTCTCCGGACGTGCCGACGACGCGCGAATAGCAAATGGCTACCTTCTGGGCCTTCGTGTACGGCTTTCCGGTGCGCTTGTTCTTCCCGGTGACCTGTTCCGTGCACCGGTCCATCTTACCCCAGAGGTTCTTGGGCACGTTCGAGTACGGCATACGGTCGGACGATGGTTGCGGGTTACGTCACTCCAGTCGGCGGTTCGGTCGGGAGCCACATGGCGTCCCGGCGCTGCGCGGACGGTCGCCTCTTGATGACGTACTCGTAGGCCGCGTCCATCGTCGGCAGGACGCCAGTATTGAATAGATACCACGCCATCGTCAGAGGCGATCGTTCGACGCCGGCACCGCAATGCACGAGGACCTCCTCGCCAATGGCGACGAGACCGTGGATGACGGTCATCGCCAAGTCGAGCTGCCCGAGGTCGGCGCGGACCTCTCCACCCTCGTTCCGTAGAATGGGGATGTGTATCGTCCCCGGACGATCCGCGTGGTACGGAGAGCACATCTCGAGGACGCAGATCCGGATGACCTCGGGCGGGGCCTTCGCGGCGTCCTCCATGCTCCCGAGATAGAGTCCTGGCAGAATCTCGTCCACGTCAATCCTCCGATTCTCGTGTCCACGGATAGATGGTGAACCGACGGAACTCGCCGATGCGCCACAGGATGCTCAAAGAACACGCAGCGAGGGCGACGGCGAGGGTCGTGAACCACGCTTCCAAGCCCGGGTACACGAGGCTAATGTTCCATGCGGCATGCACGGCCGACATCCCGATCCACCCGAAGACGTTAATCGTCATTCCAGTCGACGTGCCGACCTTGTGGACGCGCTTCGTCGCCTTCGTGATGCCGACCGCTAGGATGAAGAACAGGACATGACCGCCATACACGAACCGGATGAGGAGCGTCGACCAGAACCAGACGCCCCACACGGTCCCGATGCTCACGCCGAAGAGGATGGCCTCGGCCTCCGCCGAGAGAGCATAGAAGACGGATTCGATCAGGGACGCGACGATGACAATCTCCAGGGCATACCAGAACCGGAAGTTCCGCAGGACGAGATAGACAAGCATCCCCTCGATGAAGAAAGCACTCAGGATGTACGCAATCCACGCCTTCTCGATGTCCCACATCGGGAAGTAACCGGCGACGAGAGGATTCCACAGCAGCGCGAGCAAAGCCATAGTCAGGGCGATGAGCACGGCCATGATCGAGGCTCTCACCGTCTCATGTCTCACGAGCATCCCTCAAGATGTTGTGGACGAAGGCGTAGACCAGAGCCGGGAATACGGCTGCGAGCATGACGAGTTCGAAGGGACCTTCTCCCTCGAGGTTCCAGACGAGATACGATATCCAGTATCGCCCGCCGTAGATCCATCCCTTCACGATTGATGAGAGGATGATGATGAACGCGGCCAGGGACACCGATTGCGCGACGATACGAACGGCCTTTCCTGCGCCGGAGAGAGTCACAGGGATTCCTTCGTGGCGCTCGTCGGAGCGGGAAGTTGCAGTTTCGGCGTCTTCGCGGCGATCGGGTCAAACACCGTCGTCCCCGCGTCCACGATGTCGAGCATGTCCGTCAGGAACTCCTTCGAGACGAGGCCGCGCTCGTAGAGGCGCATGAGGGACACGGACCGGCGTTCCCAGTCGCGGTCGTCCATATCGAACACGATGTCGACGTCGGAATCCGCGATCTTCGTGAGGAGGGTGCGTCGGAGGTCGTGCGCGATCTGCCCGCGGACGCGGGCGATCATGTGCGAGGACAGTTCCTTCTCCTCTTCGAGGATTGCGCGGTTCGCACCCTGTTGCAGGAAGTACCCGAGGGCGAACCCGAAGTTCATGAGGACGACCGAGATGATGGGCGTCAGGAGTGCCATGACTGGAAGGAGGTTCGCTCCGCCGCCTCCCCCGCCGAGGGATCCGACGACGCCGATGTCGTGGCGCGAGTCCGTCACGATGTTCGACGTGGCGCTGTGGACGTTCTTGAACTTCAGGGACCACTCCTTGATGGCCGCGGACTTCTCCGCGTCCGTCGCGAATCCCTCTGTGTCGATCTTCGCCAGCAGGGGAGCGTACGCGATGCGCTTGAGGGCCGCCGGGATATCCTTGCTCGACTGGTCAAGTGCCGAGAACAGGAGGATGTTCGGCCGGAACAGACTCATCCCGTACGGCGATCGGGGCCACTCCTTGAGACGAAGATGGATGAGGTTCTCGGACCGGAGAGGGATGCGCTTCATCTCCGGCGTGGCGTGATAGGTGTCGTGCGCGATGTATCGACGATCCTGCGTGTACTCAATGACCCCGTCCGTCATGAACATCCGGATTGACTCGAAATCGATGATGCGCGTGCCGACGACCTCGCCTCCTCGCATGGCGACGTCCCCACCGCCGTTGCCGAGTACGACCGCCTGTCGGACCATGATGGGGAGTTTGTGACGGGTGTCGTCCATCTCGAAGAACTCCTCGACCTTCTTGACCGCCCGCGGCTTTCCCTCGAAGTGGAAATCGTTCGCGAAGATCTCGTTGACGAGGTACTCCGACACCATGTACGCCCACGGGTTCGAGAGGTACATGCGCGAGTAGTCCCGGTAGAACACGGGCTCGTCATACTGCCAGATGCTCTTGTGCATCTCGAAATCGTACGGGTCGTAATCCTCGAGGACCGTCTTGTCCTCTCGGAAGGTCGTGTACGGCAGGAGGCTCGCGAAGGCAGGCGGGACGGCGGTCGTCTGCGGCGGACGTGCCCGGAGTTCGTAACCGCGCATGAGACGGAAGGAATCTTCGAGAAGGGGGTCGCGTGCCATGTCGTCACTCCGTTGGTTCGTGGCCTTCTCCCGACCCAGGAGGTTTCAGGGTCGCCTTCGCAACGCGGTAGGCTTCGCGCATCGCCCGGAGATTCGCGCAGATGGCGATGCGATAGGCGACGGACGCCGCGGATTCGGGATGGGACGCCAAGATGTTCCGGTAGATACGTTCGGCGTCTTCCTCGTCCTTCTTCGATTCCGACTCGGGCCTCGCGCCCGCACGTATGAGGAGTGCATGTAAGGCAGGCAGGATCTCCTTGTCGGGTATCGCGGAGAATGACCCCCGCAGGGCCCCGCCTACCCTTGTCTCGAACCATTCCGAGAATCCTTCGACCTCTGCGGTTTCCGATATCGGCGCGGGTTCGTCTGGTTCTTGATCCGGCAAGGCTGCCTGTATGATTTCCGGCGTCTTCGTGACAGGACCGTTGTCATTTTCCCTGCGAGTCTTACGCGCCCGGGTGGATTTCGGGACGGCGACGGTGGCCGTGTCCTCGTCTCCGCGTATGATGGCGGCGATCTTCTCGAGGCGATCCGCCAACTTCCGGGCGTCCTCGTCTAACGTCAAAACAGTCTCTCCATACGCTCCTCCGCGGCCATCCTGCGGATCCTCGTCGCGAGTTCGCTCGGCGATAGGTGGTCCGATGCTTTGTCCAAGATTTCGAGAGACTCCATGCGGCTGTCCTCGATCTCCGTCGTCTCTCGCGCGGGGTGGTATTCCGGCACGTCCTCGACGAACAGTTTACCGTCTCCGTCTTGCATCGTTCCGACATACACGACATCGAGTATTTTTCGTTCGAGAGAGACGATCCGGTTCTCGGCGTACTCGATGAACGCCCCCGCCTCCTCGGACGATCGGAAACGCCCGATGCGTCTCGTCTTTCCGCGTAGCACGACGGAGACGTTGATGTGCCTGCCTGCGTCTGTCTCCACATGTCTCACATGCCACCGACGCGGGTAAACTTTCTTCCCGACATATCGTACGACGTACCCGTACTTCGTCCCGTAGTTTCGTAGAGCCCAATGATTCGGGTCCTTCCGGAACCATTGGACCATTTGCCGTATCGTCTCGTACGGTATCCCGGTGATCCTCGCCAGACCGCCGTACGTCTGTTCGTCGAGGCGTTCGTGCCCGCCTTCCTTGGAACACTTCTCGCAGGTCCTCTCTTGACACTTCGCGCACTTCGGCTTGGAACGGGATGTGTGACGGCCGCACGGTTCGGCATGTCGGTCGTGACCGTTTCGCGTCTCGGGGCAGCACTTGTCGCACGCTCCGTTGCGGTGCTCCCAGATGCACGCCAGGAGCGCCACGCAATCGCTTTCCAGATCCCGCTTGTTCGCCTTGTGCATCACTTCACCTTTGCCGGCTGCATGCGGAACTCGATCCGCCATACGGAAGGATTGTCCGCCCATTCCTTCCCCGGTCGTCCGCCGTAGAGATCCTGCCAGATACGGATGAAATCGGACAGGGACCCGAGGCCCTCCTTGTGCGCCTCCGCGTCATCCATGTCACGGAGATGGACGGACCGGCAGTCGACGACGATGAGGTTCGCGAAGCCCGGCCACCGGCTAGGGACACGTTTTCCGTCCGGAATCTTCGCGCGGAGAAGCGTGCCGACATGGCGTGGTGAGAACCGGCGCGTGACGGTTTTGGTGGGCCATTTCGTCCCGAGGATGTGGGGGACGAACTCGGCGCGGAACGGCATCGAGAACCGTACTGTCATGCCGTCGCCCCCAAGAAGCCGTGATGCGGGCAGATACATTCGTCGTTCTCCAGAATCACGGTGTCGTTCGGACCGAGGTTGTGACCGGGCATAACGCGTTGCTCCATCTCCGGATGATTGCATCCGAGGCAGAATACGGATTCCGGAGGCGCTCCATGCCAAGACCAGTACCAGAACCAACTCTCGTCAGGACGCATGTGGACGTGTCGGTTCCCGGCGGCGACCCATTCCGGAACCTTCTCGTCCATCAAAGAGCCTCCAATTCTTTCTTGGCGATCTCCGCGGCGTGGCGCCATGTCCACTTCTCGCGGATGTCCTTCGCCGCCTGTTCGCCCTTCGCCTTCGTCTCGTCGCGATTCTCGAAGGCGTATCGCATGAGGAATCGGAGATGTCCGATGTCCGGATCGTGCCACTTCGCGTCCGGAACGTAGCTGAAGAATATCTTGTCGTCCACGTCCACGAGTCCCAGGTCCTTCACGATGAACGCGTTCGCAGGCGTCACGAAATCGGCGAGGGACGTCGTGTTCGGGACGATCGGGCACGTCCCGCACGCCATGGCCTCCATGGCCGGCAGTCCCCACCCCTCCCCGCGCGTCGGCAGGACGAACGCGTCCGCCGTGCGGTACATGCGCGGCATCAGCGGCTCCGCGAACTGCTGGAGGAAGACGATGTTCGCGTGCCTCGGGAGGTTCAGTTGGAACACCCTCTCATACGGGTCGAACTGGACGAACGGATTGAACCATTGAAGCCACAGCTCGACCTTCTCGTCCGGCTTGAACTCGTCGGCGAAGGCCTGGATCAGGAAATCCGTGTTCTTCCTCTTCTCCCACTTGCCGACGTAGAGGAACTTGAACGTGTCGTCGCGGACCTTCTCCTCCTTGCCGAACGGTTCCGCCTCCGGCTTGTAGAGTTCGGTGTCGGCGCCTCCGGGGACCACGGAGATTGGGCGGTTCACGCCCGACGACTTGAGCATCTTCGCCCCCCAGTTCGAGGGAGTCCACACGCGGTCCATCTGGTTGAGGATCCCGGCCCAGAATGCGGGCACGCGGTCGACCTCGAACATCGTGTACCCGATCCGCGGCGTGCCGGGCGCGAAGGCCATGATGCGCGGGAAGGCGGACGACATGCGTACGCACGGGACGGATAGGTCGACTGCCTCTGCAGCACGGTTCAGGATCTCGATGAGTTTCGGACTGAGTGTCTTCGGGTCTGGCGTGTCATCCGCGATGCCGACGACGTCCACGCCGAGTGCGTCGAGTGCGGTCACGAGGCCACGGGCGAAGACGGAGTATCCGGTGAATCCGCCGTATGGGGACACGAAATTGACTTTCATGGTAGCAATCTCCCGAGCGCGAACCCGAGGACGAACAGTTGTCTCAGCCATCGTGTCATTCCTGACCCTCCCCGAATCTCGGAATCCTTCCCTCCGGGTACGAATCCGGAGCAATCAGTTCCACACGGAATCGTTCGACGCGCCGCCTCCACCACCATCCGTGTCCGCTTTTCAGGAATGTCACCCAGTAGAGACAGTCCTCGTGGTAGTGCGCGCCTCTCCATTCACACCACGAATATCCAAGGATGTCTTCGTTGCAGTACACACATCTCCGAATCTCTACCATCCAGCCACCTCCATCGACGCGCGCGTCTTCGGTCTCGCGCGGATGAACAGGGAGAGCATGGCCGAGGCTACGGCAAGGTCCTTGAATCCGTTCTTTGGCTGGCGGAGGACCGTCAGGCCGTTCTTCGTCGTCTCGGCTTGGAGCTGATTGTGCTGCATGATCCAGTCCGACAGGAACGGCTCCTGTTCCGGGACGTGGATCATGCGATTCACGAGGGCGACCTTGTGGTTCTTGTGCATGAAATCGTTCGATACGTCGGACCCGCGGAACCCGTAGCGGTCCTCCTCCGCGTTCTCGTCCTTCCAGAGGCGAGCCTTCGGGATCGCGTTCTCGCCCTTCGTGAGCATCTCGATGAAGACGTCTTGCTGGGACGTCGCGTCGCAGATGAGGGTATGCCCGCGCAGGATCGCGAAGACGAGCTTGACGTATTCCACTTGGGCGGTGTATTCGACGCCCGTCGGGTATATCCGTCTCCAGAACAGATAGTACAGGTGGCCGCCACGGATCTCGCCCGCGAGGATCTCCGTGCGGTCGTGCGCCTTCGCCCAGTCCACCGCCATGACGACGTGGAGATTGGGACCCGGCGGAACCGGCATCTTGCTGTCGCCCGGATACACCGTGGACCCGCGTATGAAGTGCAACGGCACCTGCGGCGGTCGGTCCACGCACGCGTTCATGATCCCGCGGTCGTAGAACCGCCCGGACCTCGGCGGGAACGTCGCGTTGAGGTACATGTCGATCTCGTCGGGCGTCATCCCGCGCATGTCCCGCCGGATGTCCCTCTCTCGGAGGATGCCTTCATCCACGGCGGTCTTCCAGTCGATCGTGAACGTCGCGAGTACACGCTTCGCTCCGCACTTCCGACATATCGTATCGTCCGGCGCGTACGGGTTCCCGCAGTCCTCGCATTGGTTCCATTCCTCCCATGTTAGGTCGAACTCTGGATTCGTCCGCAAGTCAGGCGTACCGATTCCGATGAAGTCCTTGCGGCTGAACGTGTCCCAGAGATACGGGTTGATGACGCCGGCCCAGATGGAACGCGGGGTCTCCTGAACCTCGTCGATAATCACGCCGTCTCCCATCTCCCCGAGATTCCATCGCCCTTCGGACGAAACGCCGATTGACCGGTTCTCGATCTCGGAGCCGTTCCCGAGACGAATCCGCGTCGCCGTGTTCATCGTGTTCGAAAAGGGTTCGATGTAGTGCCCTTTGAACCACGGCATGTCGACGTACTTCCGGATCATCCGGAACATATAGTCTTGTCCGTGCGTCGGGACGAACACGATCTTCCGGGCGTTGTCCTTCCTGACAGCCCGGTGGAGCGTCTTGGCCGACACGAACGTGGTCTTTCCGACCTTCCGAGCGCAGAGACCGAGTGCTCGTTCCACGTCGTCGATGCGACGGTCGACGCGCACCTGCCACGGACTCAGCACGACCGGGTCGCCAGATGTGTTGTCGCAGGACACGGCCGTCCACGCTGGGAAGTCCTCGATGAGCCATCCATACAGTTCGTCCTCGTCGGAGGCTTTGATAACGTAGTCGAGAACGCGCTTGTAGATGTCGTAGCGACAGCGGAACAGCGGCTCCGTCGGACTCCGCTTTACCATCTCACGAATTGCCCCGATCCTCTTTTCGCTGAGAAGCATCCTCAGCCACCTCCACGGGTTCGACGTCCAGCACGGGGACGTCGATGATTGTCGCCTTCTCCTCCTTCTTCTTCGTCTCGAACTCGATGCGCAACGTGCCCTCATCCTTCGACGCCTCGAGTGCGAACGACTTCAATCGGTCGAAGAAATCGGACTTCGTGCGCGTCGCGCGGACGGACTGCATCGCGTCCAGGATCGTCTTGCGGTAGCGCATGATGGCGTCCACGGTCCGCGGGTCAAGCTTGTTCGGGTCTATCGTCTTCGTCGCGTTGTCCCACCGTTCGACGAACCATGCGATGATTGCCATCTGGACGTACTCCGTCCGGGTCCATGCGCCATCCGTGTCGGCGACGAGTTCCTCGACAATCGTCTGAATCTGCGACCGCTGTTCGTTCGTGAGGGTCGCGAGGAACAGATGCTTGTCCTTCATCTTGTCGAACTGCTTGATCGCGGACGCGACGACCGGTAGCGTCGCATTCTTCTTGCGGTACTCGCGTTGGTACGCACGCATGTCCGCTGTCTTCTTCGGAGGCTTCACATCGTCGGGCATGTCACCTCGGACGTTCCCGTTGCTTACGCAGGAAGTCTTGAACGGCATCGGCGTCGGATGCGTCCGCCGGGTCCAAGCCGCGTTCGGCGAGCAAACGGGCGAAGGCGTCGGAGGCCGTCTTGGACTCCAAGTACCCCGTCTGAATCTCAATCGTCTCGAACGCCTCTCGGACCAGGTCGACGAAGGTCTTCGTCACGCGTCCCGTCGTCGGATCACGGACCCAATCCGGAATCCAACCCGTCCCGGACATCACATCTTCTCCCTTGCCCGGATTGTCTCGTTGACGCCGACCGTGTAGACCTTGTGCCCGTCCTCGTCTCGTACTTCCAATGTCGAACCGGACGGCGGTGGCGCCGACGGTGGTCGCGGCCCACGTAACTCGAACATGACCTCGCAGACGAACGAACCCTCGATGGAGGCGATGGCGAATCGCTCTCGAATATCGGACAAGACCTCCGCAATGGCGGCATCCAGTTCGTCCTTCGTGCACTCGATTTCCGACACGGCGATGCGGAGACCGGCGTCCGAGAAGTCCTGCGTCACGACGGAATGCGCCATATAAACGTCGTAGCCATCGGCAACTATTTAGAGGTTGCCCACCCGGTCACGGTTCTAGGATGGACTGAATCTCGTCCCAGAAGCGTCCGGGGATCTTCCGTAGCTCCGTCCGGACGGCTTCCGGATCGTTCCAATCCCACGGGTACGAGAAGTAGCCGAGACGGTCGTTCCGAACCATCTTCGCGCCGCACAGGTAGGCCTCGATTGCAGCCATCGGACCCGTGTCGTCCCATTGGCTCAGCATCATCCAATGCGTCGCGCGGTTCAGGAGTGCAACGAGCGAGTCGTGGTCGAGCTGGCCGAGCAGATGGACGTTTCGCACCAGTTCGAGGCGTCGTATCACCTCCGCCGGTCCTCCGCCGACGATGACGAACCGCATGTCCGGATGGAGGACGGCTTGCTGGGCGAGTTCGAGGGGGCCCTTGTGAGGGAACAGGTTCCCGTGGAACATGACCATGTTCGGATCCCGCTCCAAGCCGCGGTTCGGCCACGCGTCCGGGTCGATCCACGACGGATTCAAGATGGAGTTATCCGCGACTGTCCCGAGTATCTTCCGATACCAGTCCTTTTGCATCGGACAGGTGAAGAAGATGCGCTCCGCGCCTTGGAGGAACTCCTTGTACCAGCCGTCCGCGACGCATTCGGCGCAGTCGTTCTCACAGTTCTTGAGGTGCGTCTTGCAGAAACCCCAGTCGAACTCCATCTTGACGTACGGCACGTCCTCCGTGATGGAGACGATGACATCTCGAGACCATCGGGCGATGTTCGTGAACACGACGACATCCGCCGCGTCCGTCCGGTCCTTGGTGCGCGCGAGGAGATCTTCTGGGGTCGCGGTGGTCCCATCTTCCATCCTCGACATGGCATCGATCGAGACGAACTCCACATCGATTCCGTCGGGCACTCGAACGGCGAGTTCTTTCTGTGTTATTTCCATGCCGCCGTAGCCGCGCTCCTCGAATAGATGGTCGGTGACGAACACGACGCGCTTCAACGTTCCACCTTACCATGTGGATTCGGAACGTACACCGGGCATCGACTGACGCCTGCCGCGATGCCGGTCTCACGACAGACGGCGTACAGGAGAGCGGCGATGCGGCAGTTCGCCTCCGGATCGTGCGGCTTGAAGTAGACGCATGTGAAACACAGGCATCTCTCCCTCCGCATCTGGTCGTATTCGACGTCTGTCTGAACCTTCTGACCGTAGTGCTCTTGCTCCTCAATCGTCACAATCCCACCTCACTTGTAACGCGACGCGTTTCATGCTGGACACTCCGGATAATGCCGCACACTAGACCACGACGGTATGCCATCTACGGTTACGATCGAGCCTTCACCATTCGGCACGATCTTGCCGCACTTGAAACAGAGCAGTTCCGGCGACGAATAGTTCCTACTTGTATCCATCATAGAACCCACAGCTCGAACAGATGTGCCCTTCGCTCCCACAGTCGTAGATGGCTTTCGACCCCGGGACCTTCTTCGCGCCATCCGGGAACGAACTATATTCTTCGATGCTCTTGCTGGGATCGTTGCAGACCGGGCAGTCCATTTCGTATTCGCGGCTCCCGCATCCTTCGCAGCCGTGCTCAGCGAGATGTTTTCGTTCCATCGCATCGTTCTCCTCCGCCTCCTTGGCGCCGTGGTCGTGCGGATCACATTGCGCACAGCACAGTCCGTCCTCTCCCTGCCCGCATGTCCGACATCTCCCGGTGACGTACCATGACCCATCGGACCTGGTCGTCTTGGAATAGGGCGGCCCAAGAACGAATCGATGTTTTGTCCTGATGTTGGTCAGCGGACCGACACGACCGCAAGTGCATCCCTCGTGGAAGTGCAATCCCACCTCGCACCATGTCCGGTCCGGCTCCGTCTCCGGACCGAGAAGTCTCCCGACGAGTTCCATGTATGCGGACGGGGTCAGTTCACGACGGATCTTCCGAGCGAGTTCGAAGATGTTGATCATAATGCTCTCCTGAAGTTAATCCGGACTGCGCGCGCGGCGCTCCTTGCCCCACTCCCGCTTCGCGTCCTCTTCGGTCATACGAACTCCGGGCACTCGCAATCGGGCGCGGAGCATTGACCGTCCGGGCCGTCGTGAAAAGATTCGCCGTGGTAGCAATCGTTCCTTTTGCAGAAGTCCTCGTCAGTCATGGATGGTGAGCCTCCGGCTCGATTCTACGTAGGCCGAGAACGTCATCCCGGCCCCGTAGTTCAGAAGTCGCGCCTTCGCCTTCCCTGCGGCGTGTGAGTCCAGCGAGTTTGAAAAACGTCGGATCATCCTCATCGTCCAACTTGACTGGGAGCCACTCCTGTTCAACGAATACCGGAGGTCCGAGAGCCGTCATACGCTTTCCCGCGTCGTACCATCCATCGCGTATCTGGAATCGCACGCCCTTCCACCTCATATCCCCAACCTCCGGAGTGCCTGCGTCAACCGCGTGAATGTCAGATAGGACCGTATCGGGTGGCGGATGGCCTTCAGGAAGATTTCCTTGTCATCGATCGCCAGCCAAATCAGGAACACGGGCCACAGATTCCGTAGGAACCTTCCAGGGTACTTCGGCATCAGATTCCAAGCCTCCCGTGCCATCTCGGATCCAGTCCCGCGCGAAGACGGTCCTTGTGCTTCTCGATGCGTCGCAGGAGATCCACGCGTGCGTCTTCGGCCTTCCACGACTTGTAGTATTCGGGCGTGCGGCCGTTCCCGATTGCGTAGTTGAAGATGAGGAACGCGTCCATTCGCTCGTCGCGTCCGTACTCCTCCGTCCAGTACCCGACCTCGAGGTGCTCCCCGAAGAACGCATTGTCCATGATCTTCGGATCCCGGTAGCCCTCACGCTGGGCGATGGCGGCGATCTGCGTACCCTCCATCACCTGCAGGATGCTGAAGGTCCCGAATCCCTTCGTCCCGCCCTCCGTGATGTCCATCAGCTTGTTCAGCGTGACGAGGTCCTTCTCGAACGTCGAATCTGGCAAGCCGACGATCGTGTGACCGAAGAACGGCATCTTGCGCTCGACGCAGAGACGCAGCGTCGCCTCGATCTCCTCGACCGTCTCGCCCTTCGTCACGCGCTTGAACACGGACGGCTCGAGGCTCTCGACGCCGAAGGACACCTGCCCGCATCCGCTCTCAAGGAGAAGATCGTTGAACTCCGCGTCGTAGAAGTCCGCCCGGAGGCCGTTTGGGCACCGCCACGGGAGGTCCTTCGGAACCTTGTCATCCGCCTTGAGCTGGATGATTCCCTGGCAGAAGGACTTCGCGTGTTCCGGCGCGACGCCCTTCTTCCGGCCGATGTTGAACTCGTCATCGACGACCTCGAACTGGCGGAACCGGTGGAGTTTCCACATGGACGATATTTCGTCCATGCAGTTCTCGACGGACCGGTGACGCCATGCCCTGCCGGAGACGCGCTGGACTTCGCAGAACGAGCACAAGTACGGACATCCGCGGCTCGTCACGATCGGCCAGACAAGGTGCCCGCGGCGCCATCCGTCCTGGATGTTCTCGAACGAGTCGAAGTCGCTGTAGTCGGGGAACGGCAGGTCGTCGAGCGACGTCCGCCTGGAGACGTGGTCGGGCCAGTATTCCGCCTCCCCCGGGACGAAAATGTCCACCTCGGGGTTCTCCGCGAGGAGACGCTCCTTCGCGGCCTTGGACGTGTCGTCGAAGACCCACGGAAGGCCACGGAGGGTCGGGTCGTCCGTCTCCATCCGGTCCGTGACATGCGCGCCGCCCCACAGGATCTTCGTGTCGGCGCGGACGCCGAGGTCCTTGGCTTTCCGGTCGAAGGCCCGCGTAATCTCCTGGCTGCGCGCGTATGTCACCGTCTTGACCGTGACGCCGAAGTGCGATGTCTTCCCGGCGAGTCGGACGTGCCGATCAAGCGGGTACTCGCGCTTCGCGTAGTCGATCGTGCGAACCGTCTTTCCAAGTTCCTTCCAGGCGGCGTTCAGCATGGCTAGGCCGTTGTGGGGGACGCTCGTCTCGAACACCTGCATCGGGTCGACGGTAACGAAGTCGTATATGGTCATGTTTCACGTTTCTGTAACATATTTCCGGAGGTCCACTAGGTCCTCCTTCTCGTTCACGTTGAAGTACGGCGCGTCGAACGGCACGACATAGACCGTGAGACCCTCGTCGACCGCGAGCTGGAACAGGTCCACCCAGTTAGGATGATCCGCGACATCCACCGCGCGGTTCGCGACCTCCTTCCGGACGATTGCGAGTCCTGTTCCGGCAATCGGTCCCGCCGGTCTCTCCTGCCAGATGAACTTCGGCTTCTCGATGAAACGGTGCGCGCGGACCGCCTGATGGTAGGAGATGAGATTCATCGGCGCGCCGAGGACCGTGTACGTCTTACGGACCATGGAACTGTCGCGGACGGCGAACAGCATCGCCGCGGCGCCGAGAGCCCGGCTACGTTCCCAAGCGGACGCGAACTCCCGGACGGCCTCGAGGTCGTACCACTCGTCCCCGAAGCACATGGCGACATCCTGATTGAACGGAGCGAGGGACGCCAAATCGGCGAGAATCCCGCGTGGTTCACCACAAACAACGCTGACCGGCGCAAGACCCGGCGACTCTCCGTCCTTCATTCCGTCGATGATGTTGTCGCAGACGTCGTGGTTTCCGCCGGACAGAACGGTCACTTCATCGGACCCCACAGCCATAAGCGCCTCGACACCGTAGGTATACAGGGGTCGTCCGCCGACGTCGACCATCGGTTTCGACGTTGGATCCGCGCCGAGACGAACGCCCTTTCCTCCGGCGGACAGGACGCCGATCACGAACAGTCCGTAGCCGTCGGCAACTATAAAGAACTTGCCTCAGCGCACGAGGAGGTCCTCGACGCCGCGATTGCCAGGAACGGGTCCGCCCTTCAGATACCTAAGTGCGGAGCCGAGATCCCATCCAGAACCTTCTTGTTCGCGGTACGCCCGGACGAGCACCGCTAGAAGGCCTCCGACGGACCCGGCTTGCATATACATGACAATCTCGTCAAGGACGGCCGCGTCCTCCTCACACATCTCGACGTTGATGTTCGACCACGACGATCTCACCGAGGCGGAAACCGAGTTGCCCCCATCGCCTTCCAAAGGTATGCCCCGCAGTAACCTTTCGGTTACGAGGGCGCATGCACGCATGGGCATATAATGGTAGCGCCCGGATATCCGGATGTTCTCACGACGGCTCGCGCGACGCGCGCCAGAGCATGATGGCGTTCCATCCGACCGGGAAGAAGGACACGGACGCGGCGAGGGACCACAGGATCTCGCTGTCCTGCGAGAACGCCATGACGGCGAGGAACCACGCCGCAGACGCCTTCGCGACCTGGAGTCCTTTGAATCCCCATCGGTCGATGAGGAACCTGCCGATCGGGTTCAGTTCCCTCCCGCCGTACTTCGTCAGGGCGATGCGCGTCGTGAGTGCGTCGAGCATCTGCCCGGAGAACATGAGGATTGCCCAGACCTCGGGCGGAAGGAACACGCTACCCCTCGTTCTCGATCCTCGGAGCTAGGATGTACGTCCCGGAGATGGCTTGCGCGCCTTCCCCGAACGAGAAGTCCGCGTACACGGGGTAGTCCTGACCAACGCGAATTGTGAGGCGCGTCCCGTCGGGGAGAGCGTTCGCGAAGGCCGATACGTAGTCGATGGGAAGAAGGGTGCGGACGGCGGTCTTCGTCTCGACGCCGTAGACGTGATGCTCCACGGTGTCCGCGTCGCCCTCCGCCTCGAACACGACATCCGGCGGATTCGTCCGGATGGCGATGCAATCCGACACGAGACTGGACGCCTTGATGGCGATCCGTATCTCGTCCGGGCTCACCTGGAACGTCTCGGGGAGCTTCACGTTCGGGACCTTCGGATCGGGGAAGGCCTTGTTGTCGATGACGCCCATCTTCCGACGCGTGTTCCCCACCTTGGCTTGTATGCGCCCGTCCACGATTTCGGCCTCGAAGGAACCGTCCCCCTGCAATGACAGGACCTCGGACATCTTGTCGAGGTCCAAGCCAATCTCCTCCTTGTCAAGGGCCGAATACGTGTCGAAGGAGGCCCGCGGGATCGCCATGTCGATGAGACACACATGCGCCGGGTCCACGACACGGATGCGCGCGCCGTCTGGGTCGAACGTGAACTTCGCCTCGTCGACCGCGCACGAGAGTATCTTCACGACGGACGCGAGGCGTTTCCGGTCAATCTTGAACTTCATATCGATCACTTCTCGAGGGTCGACTGTGGATTGACTACGGTCAGCGCCACGGTCCCGCCAGCCGTGAACCCCTGGAACGGCTCCCCGCCGACGATGACGGCCTTGTAGCCGCTGCCTTCCATGACGAGACGATACTTCGTCTCCTGTCCTTCCGGCGTGTCCACAATCTCCTCGACGAGCTTCTTTATCTCAAGGCTCGGAATCTTCATGGTTTACCTCGGAGTGCGTGGCAACTATTTAGACGTATCGGGCTCGTCCCAGTCCACCCAGTCCATCTCCCGGACGGAAAGGAGCCAATCCTCTAGAAGATGCGGCTCTGGGGGGTCGTCCGGAAGACGCGACAGTTCGTGGGCGATCTTCATCTTCAAGATGAGCACGGATACCTCCTCCGGCGTCGTAACGGACGTCGCTTTGAACTCGATCCGTCCCTCCATCAAGAGCGTGATGCCCATCTGGACGGTTCGCGCGATGATGTTCAGGCGCTTGACCGATGTGTCCTTACCGGTCGCGATGTACTTCTCGACGTTCTTCCGCGCGAGTCCTTGCAGACTTCCGTAGCACCGCTTCGAGAAGTTTCGTTCGGAGATGCGGCGCAAGCTCGCGAGGAGATCGCGGCTGTCGTTGTCCGTCGTCAGGACGATTGGTGAGAACACGCCCCATAGATGATTCACGTTCCCGTCGAGGACCTGCTCGACGACGCGCCCAATCTCGTGCGTCTGGATGTCGTACTTCATCGTGTCGGACGAATCGACACGGTTCGCGAACCTCGGAATACCTCGCCCGAGAAGGAGGTGGCGTGTCGGAACTTGAACGGCCTCGTACACGTCGATGTCCGATCCCTCGTGATTCATCCCCCAAAGATGGGATCCAACCGATGTCTTCCACAGAACTTTCACGGCCATCATGTTATCTTCCTCGGAAACTCATGGTGTACTTTCCCGTCAAGCATGCCGCATCCCCACGTGGAGCGGCACTCCGGATGTCCACACGTTCCGTGCCGATTCCCGCCCGTCTGTTTGAAGAAGAACGGCACGCCCGCGACGGCGCATTGGTGACGGATGGAACGGAACCACGCTGGGTCGGTCGGGCGAGGATGCGGGTCGGATTCGCCGCCCGCGATGATCCACTCGATGTCGCGGAGAAGACTGCCTAGATACACGGCGTCGGCGTTCACTCGCACTCCGGTCGCGAACTCTACCATCCAGTCTCCAAGTCTCCTGCTGAAATCAATCGGCCCCAACAGCGGCTCGCACGACAGGAAGTGCACGACCGCCGGTACGGCGACGAGTTGTGGAATGCGTATCTCCGCATACTTCTGATTCTCGACGCTCGTGCCGAGCCAGACGTTCGGCCACGGCCATCCCCGAAGCGCATGCGGTTCTGCGCCAATCGGCTGCGCCCACTCATGCACACCACAAGTAAAGCACGTCTGCGGCAGATGCTCCGCAATCCACTCCGGCCTCTTCGTCAGGATGAGGAACGTATGCTGAGGACAGGACCGGATGACCTCCCACCATTCGTCCCTCCATTGGTCACACGTCGGATGGAAGAAATCCCCCATGCTCAGGGTGAAGATCCGCTTCGGTTCCTTCCAGAGGCGCGGGTCCTGCTTCGGCTTCCCGCGCCATTTCGTCTCCCGTACGACCGTGAAGGGAAGGCCCCATCGCTCCATCAGGCGTTCCGCGTAACAGTTCGTGCAGCCGCGACTCACCTTGTTGCACCCCCACGCGGGGTTCCACGTACCGTCGGACCATTCGATCGCGGTGTGTTCACCCATCGCCTCACCCGCTATCGCGGCACTCCGAGGTCCTTCGCGAACCAGATGGCGGTCCGGTTCTCCCAAGCTATCTGCTCGGCCTGTACGATGAACTGAGGCTTGTCGTGCGTCTCCATCGCGTCCCGGATGGCGTGGCGGAGGATGCTCACGACGATCAGCATCTCGAACCCCGTCCATCCCTGCTTCGCGCACGCGTTCGCGAACTCCGAGACGGCCGCAATCAGCGGCGTGGCGTTACGTTGGTCGCCGACTCTCTCCGGGGCCCGTGGGACCTTGATCTTCATTCAATCTTCCTCCCGTTCGCGGGCCTCTCCGCATGAAAGACCGCGATGGCGATGCCAAGATGCTCCCGGAGTCAATACCTCCGTTCTCCGAATCCATTCTTCACGGACTAACGGACCCCATCCATCCATCTCAGCGTTGTACCGAATCCGGACATGTTCGATAAGTTCCGCGACGCGGGCCTCGGCTTCGAGACGCCCTCCGTGGTCGTACCCCCAAGCCTCAGCCATCTTGTGTAACTCGGCCTCGGCGCGTTCGGCGCGGGCTTTCCATGTTTCACGCTCTTTTCTTACCCGTTCCGTTACCGCCAATTGTGTGTTAGACCCCGCTTCGAGGGCGCGGATGCGCTCTTGTCCAACCTCTTCCCACGAATGCCATATGTCACGGACTCCGTCGAAATGCATGTGCGGGCCTTCATGACCGATTTCGCTCCTTCCACAGAGAGCGCCGCATTTCGGGCAGGCGGCGGGGTTCGCGGTCTCATGTTCAAGGTCCGGCAAGGCTCCGAAACCGGATTGAAGGATGAATCTCCGTGCCCACGCAAGATCAGATTCCAGTTCCGCGGCAAGGGCCTCGGCGCGTTCGGCGCGGGTTATGTATTCTAATTCCCACTTCTTGATATTCTCGCGGACCGATTCTCTAAGCGGAGCGGATTCGCGATATCGCGCGAGTTCCGTTTCGAGGGCGCGGATACGCTCACCATGGGCGTAGACCTGTGTCCGCTTGGGGAAGTAGCCGCGGTGATGGACGAGGCCGCAGAAAGGGCAGGCGGCGGGATACGCGGCGGCGGGAGTCAAACCCACTCCGGGTGCGGACCCGGGCCTACCCGTCGGCTCGCCGGGCCTATCGCCGCTATCGCGCCCGCCGCCAGCCCTTCGTGGAACGAAGTCCATTGGAACCACCTTCTTGCAGTCGTGGCAATATGCCTCGCCGCTCTCGTCGTAGCCCCAATCCAGATGTGGACACTCGCGCCAGCCGCCCTTCTCACGGACAATCTTGCGTCCGATGATTGCCTTGAGACGCCCGATGCCGAGTTTCTTCTCGATCGTCATCGTGACAACACCATGCACTTGAAGTGCGTGTATTTCGATGTGATGAGCCCACCGGGCAACAACCGCTTCTCCCGAAGCATGAGTACGGCCTCGCCCCAGTCCTCGCACACGGAACACCGCGCTATGCCGCCATACGGGACGATGCTGTTGTCCAACCGGAGTGCGTCGAGCGTCAACCTTTCCTCCCGTCTGATCGTGCCCTCCAGACGCGTCGGATCCACGCCTCCTCGTCGAACTCGGAGTGAAACCCGGGAGGTAGGAGTTTCGCGAAGAGTTCGAGATAGTGCGAGAGGCCCTCCTCCGTCGGTATTCCCGGGATGTCGTCCACGACGGATTGCATCTCTCGGACGCAATCGGAGCAGAACCACGCGTCGGGATTCGTTCGTCCGCACTTCGGGCATCCCTCATTATGGAGATGCGGTCGTGGAGTACCGGCGCGGATCGCCCATCGTTCTTCGCGGGCGAGCGTGTCCTCATGCCGATGGAGCAGACGACGGAAGTTGTCTTCAAGCTCTCGGATAGCTTGCTCCCCGAGACGGGAGAGTTCGACCCACTCGTCGTACGTCGGGGGTTCATCCCGTTGACGCATGCCAACCGCACGAATGAAATAGAGATCCGCAGGATTCGATGCTCCGCCACTCACTTGACCACGACCGTCATCCCGCGCTTCTGGCACTCGGCCACGAACGCCGCGACATCGTCGTTCGGGAGGCGGATGTGCCACCGATCCGTGCCGACCTCCCAGCGATGATTCTCCTGGGACTTCAGGAAGTCCCTGTGGTCCCTCGTCGGGCCGGAGACGACGCAAGAGGTGATGAGCGGGGTGGATGATTTCGGCGTCGCCTTGCTCGGACCCGATGTCTGCGGCGTCGGCCCGGACGCGGCCTTCGCCGGCGGGTTCTTGACGTAGTCCTCCCGGAAGTAGACGTACGGCTTGATGATGTGCTGCGCGATGGCGGGCCAGAACGGCGATTCGATTGGCTTGTCGAAGGTTTCGGCGACCCACGCAATCTTCTTTCGAACCTCGTCGCGCCACGCGGCGAGGATCTCCATCTCGAGTGCTCGGTCGGTCATTTCTTACCCACTCCCAGATGCTTCTCGAGGATCCGGATGATGAACGCACTCCGCGATATCTCGGCCGCTGCTGCCGCCAGGTCGATCATGTCCTTGAGTTCTGGCGGGACGCGGAGGCTGAGCATCGGGGACGAGTGCGGATAATCCCGGTTCTTTTTCTTCCGGTTGCGTCGCAACCCTTTCGGCGTCTCGAACGGCAACGATATCGCGCCTTCGGGCATGAGTCTGGTAATACGAACGCGGCTACTTAAAGGCGTCGGGTCATACCCGGCGGTCACCGCCCTGACCTTTTTGCGCCTTGTATTGGGACTGCTCGAGGTCGAGCTGTAAGTCCTCCGATGGCTTCACGTCGAACACCGCGCCCGCATCGAAGGAGAGCTTCGTCTCTCCCTTCTTCTTGCGCTTCTTCTGTTCCACCTGTTTCACGAACATCAGATTGCCGCCTTCGGCTTTGCGAGCCATGGTACGCGGATCTGCCCGACGAGGTCCCGCCACTCCGCCGGCATCGGCTTCCCGGCGTCATCGCGCCGGAACCAGTCGACGACCTCGTCGACGCGCACATCACGACCCGAGAACCGTATGAGCATGCCGTTGCGCACATTGACCGCGGCGTTCGCGGCAATCTCGTTCTCGAATATGGCCGCGTACGGCGTCTGAGACATCCACCAGAGAACGAGGTAGTACGTCTTGCGCGCGGTCATAGGACCACGGCGGTGATCGTGAGGCTGTACTCCGCGTTGTTCACGGAGAACCTCGCGAGGATATACAGTCCGAACCACCGAAGGGCGAGCGGGTCGATCATGAAATCTTGGGATACCGCGGTCCACGAGGACCCGGCGTGAGTCCACACGAGCGGATAGGATCCGAGGACGAGCATCGGGTATCCGTCTTGGACGATGATCCGGCCGCCGCCGGACACGAAGATGAGACCGCCGGGACCCACGATGATTCCGCCGTACGTGAGCGTCTGTCCTGCGGTCACGCGCACCTGGTCCCCGAGATAGCCCGTGACGTTCTGGAGGAAGTCCGAACCGATCGCCGTGAGGTTGAACTCGAGGTGGTACGTGAGGATGCGGTCCCCGACATTGCTGCCTACGCGGAAGTCGAACCGCGTCTCCGTGCCGTTGATGAGCAGGAGGGACTCGTCGCCGGGTTCGAACGCGAGGGAAAGCGGCGCCTGCACGGCGGGTCCGCGCGCCTGGATGAAGATGTACCAGATTCCCACGGCCGCCGCGGAGAGCAAGACGACCGCCAAGACGACGGCCAAGAGCTGATGCCGGTCGAGCCTCATGTCTATCTCCCTATGTGGTTCGTGTTTCGCTCGATGATTCCAGGGGGAACCATCCTCGGATCCTGGCGCGAGCGATTTCGACGTACTCCGATTCCTTCTCGACCCCGACCGCAGAGAATCCTTCGAGCTGCGCGGCGATGAGGGTCGTGCCGCTTCCCGCGAACGGGTCGATGATCGTGCCGGCGGGCGGCGTGACGAGGCGCACGAGGTAGCGCATGAGGTCCATCGGTTTTACCGTCGGATGGGTGTTGCGGTATGCTGGGCGATCGAACGACGAAGGCTCGAACTCCGGTTCCGGACAGACACACGGATTCCCGCTGACCTTCCACCGGCCGCACTTCTTGCACTTGAGTCCTGGCTGGCCGCGTCCCGCCATCGGCGTCGTACGTTCGCGGATGGGGAGAGATTCGAGTCCTCTCTCACGTTCGTCGCGGTCTGCTTTCGCGCAGTAGAAGAATCGTGAGGCGCCGCCGGAATCGCCGTAGGAAAGCATCGGCGTTCCCACCGCGCGGCTCTCCTTGCCATACGCATTGCCCTTGTATCCCATCGCGGAATTTCTCTTGAACGCTCCCTCTCCAGACTTCAACTCGCCCGTCTGTGCATCGAGTTGCCGCGCGGCCTCCTCATCTAGAAGCACGTTCGCGGGCCAACGTCCGAGCGTGTTCTGAACCAGGTTCGGCTTCTGCGTCGAGTCCCATCCGCCATCGTAGATGCGGGCCGCCGTAGTACCCCCCCAGTTCCCATCGCCCGCGAGCCCCGAAATCCGCGTCGCGTCGATGTTCAGTCCACCTACACCCCACTTAAGGACGTTCTCCGCGACGGTCCCGTCGAGCGGCTTGCGGGCGAGAATAATCGGTTCGTACGCGGGTTTGAGGGCCGTGCCCCAGCCGGACCATGCCGCGGATTCGTCCGTCGCGGGGCCTGTGATATCAGAGAAGTCTGCACTCGGTAGGTTCGCCGCTGCGTGAAATCTGCCTCCTCGAAAGTCGACCCTTGGATTCGCACCACGCCCTGTCAGTTTCCCGACGATTGGGCGCTCCGCACCGAGATGTCTGTCGATCGCCTTCGACACATCGAGGGACTTTGGGAATCCACTCCCATAGAGCCAAACGACGGTGTCGCGAATCTCAAACCCCGCGTCCTCGAGGGCGCATACGAGTCGGTGGGATGTCCGCGTGCCGCCGAACGCGAGAAGGTGCGCACCTGGCTTGAGAACTCGGAGGATCTCGTCGGCCCATCGTTGATGCCATGCTTGCATCTCGGGTAAATATCGTCGGACTCTCTCGAAGGATGGTTTGTTTCCATCCGCGAACCCTCCGATGTTACCGGGTCTCGGGATTGGACTTGCCTTCGTGATTCCTAAACGGTCCCACTCCTTCCCCATGAACTCCAACCCATACGGCGGATCCGTCACGCACGCGTCGAAGTGGTTGTCTGGAAACGACTTGAGAAGATCGAGGCAGTCCCCCAGTCGGATGTCAATGGTCATCCGGACGCCGTATCCGATAGTATGTTATCGTCCGTCCGTGTCGGGAGGAAGTTCGGGTGAACATGCGGCATCGGCTGACCGCAGCCGCGAACCGGGCATCCGCGCGGCTTGATCTTCGCGGCGCTTCGCTGGAGGACCACCTGGTCTGGATACAGAACGACCTCCCACGGCGTCGGGAACTTAGCCGACTTTCCGTGTACGCCGCGCGCTCGGATGACGGCGACGTCCCCGTCATGGGGCACGATTTCCTCAACGCGGAACACGACAATGATCTCGTCGCCGATATCGAGTTGCTTCCCGTTCCGGTCCTTCGCCATGTTTCCCGCGTAGTGCTCGGCAACTATTTAGAAGTTGCCGACACGCGGCGTCTTGATTTCCTCGTGGTTCGGGCAGTCCTTCGGGTGCCACGACCGCTCAGCAATCGCCATGTCGATGAGCCACCACTTGCCGTTCATATCCTCGGCGAAGTCGACGCTCCACTTCGGGTGGTCGGGACAGGCACGACCCGCTAGGAGTGCCATATTCCATGCGTTCCACGCGGGAAGATGGGTATCCGATAGCGTCTCTATCTTCCGAAGTCCGTCGAGCCGTTCTCGCCAGTCCTCCGGAGGATTGTCGGCCGGTTCGAAGCGCACCGCGTCCTCCGGCCAGTAGAAGTGTGAACACCAGAGCCGTTCGCCTTCTACGAAGAATCGGAACTCTCGCGCGATGCGCGTACCGCCGAAGGCTGTGAAGGCGCTGTTCAGATGGAGCCACTCTCGGACAAGGATTGCTGCCGGGAAGCGTTCCCCAACGAGGTCATGCTCCATCTCGTGATTGATCGTGCGCGCGACTACGCGCGCGACCTCTTCTTCCGTGTCGGCACGGTAGGATTCCGGTCCTTCGTGCTTCGCGCTCCCCTTGTCCGTGCGGATGAACACGGGAAAGCCGATTCTTCGCGCGGCTCCGAGGATTATCTGATGCTGCGCCGACGCCGATTTGATGGCTTCCTTCTTGTCGCCCGTATCGTCCTCCCATGCGCCGAGCGAGAGCCATACGAGATCCGGATCAATCTCTATGGTCTCCGTCCTTGGTACGGGTAGCCCGGCGTCCGTGATGCGGGGGAGCCAGTACAACGCGCTGTTGTATTTCTCCGTATTCGGGTCCATCCCGAGGTCGAGCGTCATAGATGCTCGTGGACCTCCCGTAGGGTGATGAGGCTCCAGAGGTAATCCCACGCGAAGTAGGACGCCTGCGCGTCGTACCCGGCGTCGTGCCACGTCTTCTTGCTCCCGGCCACTCGCATGTCCGTCCGGATCCGGTCCTCCGCGTGTCGCTTCGCCGCGGACTTCAACGCCGTCCACGAGAATCGGGACGCCTTCGCGAGCGTGAAACACACGCTGTTCAGGTCCGCGGAACGGTAGGAGAAGTATTTCGCAGACTCCGGGAGGTAGTGCCGGATGTACGGCATATCGAAGATCCCGACGTTCCATCCGATCGCGATGGCCTTCTTCCGCTCGACGCCCCACTCCTCGAGCCACACGACGAGATTCTGGTCCACGATCTCCGGGCGCGGCCCGGCGCGTATCCTCTCGGCCGTGAACCCGTTCACCTCCATCGCTTCCTCCATCTCGTTCCAAGTGTCGTAGCCGATGTCCGAGACGAACAGTTGCGGACGTGGGTCCGGACCGGTGGACGAGGAAAGCCAAGACCCGGATGTGTAAACGCCGATCTGGATGAGCTGATGCTCAATCGGGGACCGATTACCCGTCATCTCGCCATCGAGCCCGAGGAACCATTCTCCGCCCATGTGATCGGTCCTGTGAAGCGCGGTATGATCGGCACCCTTCATGCCGTCGGCGTCGATTCTTGCGTGGCGGGTGCCGGTCCCGCGGGCTTCGGCGTCGGCGCCTTTCGCTGGAGGATCGTGCGGAACGATTCCACAAAGATCACGAGCGGTTGGATGGTCTCGACGACTCCCTGGTTCTTCTCTTGGTTGTGAACCGTCTCGAGTGTTACGCGGGTCTCACCAAGTTCGCTGACGCGAAACTGTACCACAACTTCGTCGCCCACGCCGAGTTCTTTCTTGTTCCTGTCAAAGACGGGCATGTCTCGGTGGTAATACATGGCAACTACATGAACGCTTCGGTAAACCAAATGGTCACGCTGACGTGCGCGCGCATGACGACGGGCCAGAGAGGGTTCCAGCGACGGGCTCCGTAGACGAGGACGAGGGCATCTCCCGGCTCCAGCGTCATCGGATTCGGCGCGTAGTCCATATGTACCGCATGCGGGCCGGTCGGGTCCCGATAGTGATCCCAGTTCGTGAGTGCGAGGACGGATCCGTCCGACGCCCTCGAGAGGGTGAACCAGAAATCGCCCCTCCCGCCGATGTCCATCCCGAGCCAGACCTGCACCTGCCAGATGTCTAGGACGGCGCCCGAGTCGTTCGTCCACCGCTTTACGAGATTCCGGGGTTCCGACCAGCCGAACCGCTGCGCCGGGAACGGACCCGTGTCGATGACTTGGACGCCGCGGAGGTTCGCCATGGTACGTGGTTAGGCGTTCCGAGGATGCCCCGCGCCGTCCTCAACCCACTTCCGGAACGGAATGAGGCGGTCCATCTGTGGACGTCCTGACTTCGCGAGCCCCGTTCGTTTCTGAATGTTGACCCATCGGGCGAACTCGATGTAATCCCGCCGGTCCCAGCGCGGCGGAAGGTACGTGCGCTTCCCGTCCGTGTGATTGAGAGGCACATAGCGCATCGCGAACGGCCACGCACCCAGCTCGAAGACCCTACGAACCCGATATTCGGCGTCCTCGAGGTCGTCTTGGTGGCCGTACAGGACGTACACGTGGAAACGCTTCGGGTCCACGCCGTTCGCCGCGAGGATCTCAATCGTGCGAACGACGCCTCGTTCTTCGCGCGTCTCGTCGAACGCGGTGCGCCACGGACGGAACGGTACAGGGCCGAGAATCTCCCCCGCGCGGTCGTTCATCGTGTTCGCCTCGACGCCGGACGACAGGTTCGTCGGCTTCGTGATGGCCTCACGGACGCGCCAGAGAACCTCGGTCGGCGCCATGTTCAATGCGTTGTCCATCAATTCACGCAATCCGCCGTGGCGATCGCAGATGTGGTCCTGCCA